>Ga0209754_1000085_pt1 | contig 142125 bp, 118 predicted proteins | sample MesohylBB_FD_187295 | JGI IMG/M metagenome (GOLD analysis project Ga0209754, IMG submission 187295) | Host-associated microbial community of the marine sponge Aplysina aerophoba from Gulf of Piran - sponge mesohyl, lysed by bead beating... | ecosystem: Host-associated > Porifera > Sponge >... | reverse complement strand
GTCCTGCGCGCGCGCCGCCTCGACGATCGCGGGCGCATCGATGCCGCCGGCCGCCGCTTCCGAGCCCCCGGCCAGGAGCGTCGCGATCACTGCCGCGAGCAGCACGCGGAGCCTCCAGTCGTTCGCGATACGCGTCGCCTTCATGTCCACTTCGCCTCCTGCGCGACCGGGGGCGCGGTGCCTGCCGCCCGGGTCCGTCCGTGGTACGTATGCGTGAGCGAAATCGTGCCCGGTGGAGCCGATCCGCGGCCCATGCTACCGCAGCAGGAGACGATTGACAATGCACGCCGGATGCGTTCAAACTAGCGGATCTCGTTACCTCTCCATCCGATCCGAAAGGGGCCATCGGTGCGCAAGAGCTGGTTCGCCGCGGGTGTCGCCGCCGTCCTCATGCTGCCGGCCGCGGCGGTCGAGACGGCGTTTGCGCAGGCCGAGGAGCCCGGCGCCGCGGCCGTGTCCGCGCAACGGGCGCTGCTCGACCGGTACTGCGTCACCTGCCACAACGAACGCGTGGTCGCCGGCAACGGCACCGGCATGATGGCCGAGCAGTTGCGCCTCGTCGGTCTGGCCCTCGACGCCGCGAATGTCGACGATGTGGCTCAGGACCCCGAGTTGTGGGAGAAAGTGGTCCGCAAGCTGCGCGTCGGAGCGATGCCCCCGCAGCCCCGCTCCCGCCCCGACAAGGAGACCTACGACGGCTTCCGCCGCTGGCTCGAGGACGAGCTGGACCGCGTTGCGGAGGCGCGTCCGAATCCCGGCCGGACCCAGGCCTTCCATCGCCTGAACCAGACGGAGTACCGCAACGTCGTCCGCGACCTGCTCGATCTGGAGGTCGACGTCGACGCGCTCATTCCTGCGGACGCGCCGGACCGCAACGGCTTCGACAACATCGCCACGTCGCTCTCGCTGTCGCCGGCCCTGTTCGAGCGCTACGTCTCGGCCGCCAAGAAGATCGGCCGCCTGGCAATCGGCGAGGAGCCGACGGGCGGCGCCGAGATCGCGACCTACGACGTTCCGCTGAACCTGATCCAGAACGATCAGCAGAGCGAGGATCTGCCGTTCGGGTCGCGCGGCGGGGCCGCGATCCGCCACCACTTCCCGGTGGACGGCGAATACCGCATCAAGGTGCGCCTGCAGACCAACTACGTCGGCTACGTGCGGGGCATCGACGCGGCGCACGAGATCGAGTTCCGGCTCGACGGCCGCCGCATCGAGCAGTTCCGGTTCGGCGGCGAGGCGCCGGGGATGCCCGCCCCGATCAGCTTCGCCGGCAACATCCGCGGGACCGACGACTGGGAGCACTACGTGCTGCACGCCGACGATCCGCTGGAGGTGACCGTCTCGGTCGCGGCGGGCCCGCACACCGTCGGCGTCTCCTTCCCGCGCGAAACGTGGGAAGAGGAGGGCGTGCTGCAGCCTCGGCAGACCGGTTTCGCCCTGGCCATCAACGAGATGCCGGACGGCAATCCGGCCCTGTCCAGCGTGCAGATCACCGGGCCGCTCAGCGTGGACGGGCCGGGCGACACGCCCACCCGGCGCCGCATCTTCACCTGCCTGCCGGAGGCCGCGGCTCCCGAGGCGGAGCAGGAAGCCTGCGCCCGGCAGATTCTGGGCACCCTCGCCCGGCGCGCGTACCGCCGGCCGGTGAATGAGACGGACGTGGCGACGCTGCTGGAGTTCTACGAGTGGGGCCGGGCCGACGGCGGCTTCGAGAAGGGCATTCAGTTCGCGCTCGAGCGGCTGCTGGCCGATCCCGACTTCCTCTACCGCGTCGAGCGGGATCCGGTGGACATCGCCAGCGGCGCCAGCTATCCGGTCACCGACATCGAGCTCGCCTCCCGCCTGTCGTTCTTCCTGTGGAGCAGCATTCCGGACGACGGGCTGCTCGCCGCGGCGGAGAGCGGGACCCTGAGCGACCCGGCGGTTCTGGAGTCGCAGGTCCGCCGGATGATGGCCGACCCGCGCTCGCAGGCGATGGTCGACAACTTCGCCGGCCAGTGGCTCTACCTGCGCAACATGGGCGGCGTCTATCCCGACCCCAACATCTTCCCGGAGTTCGACGAGAACCTGCGCGAGGCGTTCACGCGCGAGACCGAGCTGTTCATCGGCAACCAGTTGCGGTCCGACGCCAGCATTCTGGAGCTGCTGTCGGCGGACTACACCTACGTCAACCAGCGGCTCGCCGAGCACTACGGCATCCCGAACATCTACGGGAACCGGTTCCGGCGCGTGAAGCTCGCCGGCACACGGCGCGGCGGCCTCCTGGGCCACGGCAGCGTCATGACCGTCACCTCCTACCCGAACCGCACGTCGCCGGTGCTGCGCGGCAAGTGGGTGCTCGAGAACCTGCTCGGGGCGCCGCCGCCGGAGCCGCCGCCCGACATCCCGGCTCTCGAGGAGCAGAACGAGGACGGCGAGCCGGTGTCGATGCGCGAGGCGATGGTGCAGCACCGCGAGAATCCGGCCTGTTCGGTGTGCCACGCGCCGATGGACCCGATCGGCTTCTCCCTGCAGAACTACGACGCCATCGGCGGCTGGCGCGATGACAACGAGGGGGGCACGCCCGTCGACGCCTCCGGCGTGCTGCCGGACGGCGTGCGGTTCGAGGGCCGCGCCGGGTTGCGCGACCTGCTCCTCGATCGCCCGGACGACTTCGTCGGCACCGTGACCGAGAAGCTGCTGATGTACGCGCTCGGGCGCGGCGTCGAGTACTACGACGCCCCGACCGTGCGCACGATCGTGCGGGACGCCGCTGGCGAGGACTACCGGTGGTCGTCTATCATTCTCGGCATCGTCAACAGCACCCCGTTCCAGATGCGGAGGTCAGACTCATGATCGTCACCCAGAAATCCATCCCCCGCCGCACCGTCCTGCGCGGCATCGGCGCGTCGCTCGCGCTGCCGCTGCTCGACGGCATGGTGCCGGCGTTCGCCGCCATCCGCAACTCGGCGGCCCGTCCGGTGCGGCGCTTCGGTGTCGTCTACGTGCCGAACGGCATGGCGATGAAGCACTTCACGCCGGCCTCCGAAGGGGAAGGGTTCGCGACCACCCGCATCCTGAAGCCCATCGAGGCGTTCAAGGATCAGATGCACGTGCTGACCGGTCTGAACGCCGTGCCCAGCAACGCGGGAGTGCACGCCAGCGCCGCCACCCGGTTCCTGACCGGCGTGACCCCGGCGCGGACCGAGTCCAACCTGCAGGCGGGCGTGTCGGTCGACCAGCTCGTCGCGCGCAGCTTCGAGCAGCACACGCAGCTCGCGTCGCTCGAGATCGCTCTCGACAGCCGCGACGTGTCGGGGTCGTGCGACGTCGGCTTCAGTTGCACCTACACGAACACCATCGCGTGGCGCAGCGAGACGACGCCGCTCTCCGGCGAGAACAACCCGCGCGCGGTCTTCGAGCGGCTCTTCGGCGATGCCGGTACGACCGACTCGGCGGCGCGGATGGCCCGGATCCGGAAGGACCGGAGCATCCTCGACTCGGTGACCGAGAAGGTCGACGCGCTGCAGCGCGGCCTCGGTCCCAACGATCGTGTCCGCGTCAACGAGTACCTGGAGGCGGTGCGCGACATCGAGCGGCGCATCCAGCGGGCGGAGGAGCAGAGCGACCGCGAGCTGCCCGAGGTCGACCAGCCGGCCGGCATTCCGGCGACCTACGCCGAGCACGCCAGGCTGATGTTCGATCTGATGCTTCTCGCTTACCAGACCGACCTGACCCGCGTCAGCACCTACATGATGGCGCGCGAGATCAGCGGCCGGACGTATCCCGAGATTGGCGTGCCCGACTCGCACCATCCGACGTCGCATCACCGCAACGACCCGACCCTCTACGAGAAGATCGCGAAGATCAACGAGTTCCACATCTCGCTCTTCGGGTACTTCCTCGAGAAGGCGCGGGCCACGCCGGACGGCGACGGCAACCTGCTCGACCACATGATGCTGCTCTACGGCGCCGGGATGTCGGACAGCAACCTGCACGACAACAAGGGGCTGCCGATCGTCGTCGTGGGCGGCGCGTCGGGTCAACTCAGGCCGGGCGGGCGTCACCTCGTGTACAAGGAGAAGACGCCGGCCACCAACCTGCACCTGACCATCCTCGACAAGATGGGCGTGCCGGTCGAGCGCATCGCCGACAGCACCGGTCCGCTGAATCTGCTGACGGTCAGCTAGCAGAAGGCGGAGCGCGGCGGAACTCTGAGGCCCGGCAGCAATGCCGGGCCTTTCCTTGTGGCGGCGAACATGGTGAAGGGCAACGACGGGCACTACCTGCAACATGGCATCGAGATTGAGGTCGCGTTGCGGCTGGCCAAGACAGATCCTGACGGACGGCTGCATGTCGCCCTGGCACACGGCATGGCGCCGTTCGAATCGTTTGAAGCGAGAAGGGCGACGCAGGCTCATAGGCAACTCGACGACGCGTTGATGGCTTCAGGGAGACCATCGCGTCCCGGCGAGCCGGCGATTGTGACGGCGTATCGAAAGACAGGCGCGTCGGAGGTACGCTACCCCAATTCGGCAGAACTCTTGAGGTCCATCGTTGGAACTGACAAGTTGTCGGGTGGGATTACGGAAGTCGATCGAGAGAAATGCAGTCGGCTCGCCCGTGCATGGGCTGATTCTCGCGTCGTTCCGCGTTGTTCATCGTGGCGTGATCAGGTTGACGCGGGCGGAGTATTGGCATGCCCGGAAGACCTACGAGTTCCCTGGCTGATATCGATGGACCCGATGACGTACACCGAAGGGAGCGAAGCCGACGACGACAAGCTTCATCGGTCCGACATCGATCGGTTGTCGGATTGGCTTGCTCGGTACGTTGAGAGCAGAAGGCCGGGGCTCGCGGCGTTATTCGTATACTCCGTCAGACCGGACAACCAATTGGATTTCTGGAGATTTGTCCATGATCTTCAGAAGCGCACTGGGACACGCACCTGCACGTATTGGCTCCCTCACCAGGGAGGAAACCGAAACCTCGCAGGTGTGCTCTACGCAGGGACAGAGTTTCTCTCTTCCACACTGCGTGGAGTGCGCGCCCGAGTGTGAAGCGGACTATTCGCCGGGAGCTGTACGCATGCTCGTTGTCGGGCCAACGAGGTGCCGTCCGGCTGCTCCGCTATTCAAACCAACGCCTGTACAACAGCCCGGTCGATCGCTTGAGTAGACACCCCCAGACCCACAACCAAATGCCCACGAACGCGATGATGAACATCGCCCCGACGTCTTCCCGGGTGAAGTTCTCCATGCGCATCCCCTCAATAATCAGGGGCCTTACTTCGCTCGCAATGAAGATACTCAATGGCACGGTCTGGACGTATGACGCGAGAGCGTAGATGACTAGGCGCCATGTTGGTGTGGACTCGGACGGTCCATGGCTTGGATGCTGCACCGTCTGGACTCGTGGGGATCCAGTCATTATGGTCATAAGAGCCGCCTTTGGTGGCGTAGATCAAGCGGCATCACGCGGTCTGATCGCGGTCAACCTGTCCTTCAGGGAGACTCTGGCACTATCGAGGTCGTAGGCCGCCTGCAGCCGAAGAAACAGTCCTTCCGAGAGCCCGAAATACCTGGTCAGCAGCAGATCGGTCTGTGCAGTCACGGCGCGCTTGCCCAGCACCATTTCGTTGATGTGCCGTGGCGGCACGCCGATGGCGCGTGCCAACTCGGCCTGGCTGATTCGCATCGGCTGCAGGAAGTCTCCCAGCAGGATCTTTCCTGGATGGGGGTTCGGCAAGGTCTCAGCATGGTCGACGCCGTACGACTCGCGGACATCGGCGACTCGGTCCGGTAGTGCCGGCTCACGTGCTGCGGATGGTTCCGGGAAGTGCACGGACTCGCGGCGCCCCGTGGTGATAGGCGTTTCCAGCACGATGCGCGAATACGGAACGCGAGGCAGAAGCCGACCCTTCCGAGTCTTCTCCAGGTGCACGAGGTGGTACCGTTCCAACGTATGCAGGGTCCTGGACAGATTCGACTTGGCACGGCCCGATATTTCGGCCAGTGCGGTCAACGACTGCGGTTCTTCTTCCATGATCAGCCGCAAAAGGGCGCGGTTCCTGTCGGAGAGCACCCTCGCGAAACTCTCGATGGACGTGAACCACACTTCCGGATCGCCAGGTCGTGGCTTGAGCTCTGCCCGGGCGATGGCCATCGTCCGGGCTTTCATGTCCGAGTAGCTGGCGATGCCGACCTTGAGTGACTTCATGTCTCGACTCCTCGTTCTGTGAGAACGGCGTCGACCTCTCGACCACGCGGGAATCTGGATATGAGCATGTTATCATTTATTGATAATGCCTTGGCGCTGCCGACGCTGCCTTCAGTCCGTGAAGAGCGCCCGCCGCAGATTGACGGACGGTAGCAGGCGCGACGCCTGTCGATAGATGGCGTGCAGGGTGCCGGTTGCCAGGCTCCTGTGGAGGGGAACGATCAGGACCTGCCGTTCCCCGCTGGGAGAGACACGCACCAGCTTGGCATGGCTGCCCCTTCGTCCGGCGACCTCGAAACCCATGCGGTGGAAGATACGCAGCACGTCGCCGGACGAGAGGCGTCGCAGACGCGGCATCAGTCGGTGGCGAGTCGTGCTTCGTAGCTCACGAACAGCCGGGGCGAGGACCCCAGGCCGAGCCATGCGGGATCCTCGCCGTCCATGTGCAGCGCCAGCGCCTCGCGGAGGTTCGCGAGCAGATCGTCGAACGACCTCGCCTGCGTGACGACGGCGAACTCGAGGCACTCCGCGACGTACCATCCCTCGCTCTCGGTTACGACCGCATGGACCGTGTCTCGGGTGTCGGTGCGCTCTTCGCCGTACCCCGGCGCGGTCTCCGCAACGCGCTGGCCGGCGTGACGTCGTGCGGAAGCGTATCCGGTGGTGCCGGACGCAGGCGGACGCTGCCGGAAGGCGGGTTCGATCCGATAGCGCCCGCGGTCGACGCGGCGGAAGTACGGCCAGCGCCGGGCGTGATGAGCCGGCGCGTTCACGCAGCACCGCCCGGTGACTTCCGTTCGTACAGTTGCCTCGTTCACCTCGGGCAGAGATCGCACCACCTCGGCGGGTGTGAACGTCCAGTCGTCCCTGGTCTCGCAGAGACGCTGCGCCGCGGCGAGCACCAGCTTCTGGACCGACTCGTTCGCCTTCATTGCTCCCCCGGCTCTATTTTCAAGTGGCAATAATTTATCGTCAAGTGCAAGATATCGATGTTGCGAGGGAATCCCGTCGTGCAACCCGCGGCCCGCGGCGCCGGGGTTCGCCCACGACAGGGACCGGGTGCTACCCTTGTCAGTCTTCCGGAGGTAACCGATGGCCCGAGTCTCGATCACCGTCAACGGCAGGCGGCGCACGGCCGACGTGGAGCCGCGCCTGCTGCTGGTCCATTTCCTGCGCGAGCACCTGAACCTGACCGGCGCGCACGTCGGCTGCGACACGAGCCAGTGCGGCGCCTGCACGGTGCTGGTCGACGGGCGGAGCGCCAAGTCGTGCACGATCTTCGCGGTCCAGGCCGACGGGTCCGAGGTGACGACCATCGAGGGGCTGGCCGACGGCGACCGCCTGCACCCGCTGCAGGAGGGGTTCTGGGAGGAGCACGGCCTGCAGTGCGGCTACTGCACGCCGGGCATGATCCTGTCGGCCGTGAATCTGCTGGAAGACAACCCGTCGCCGACCGAGCAGGAGATCCGCGACGGCCTCGACGGCAACCTCTGCCGCTGCACGGGCTATCAGCACATCGTCAACGCCATTCAGCACGCGGCCGGGCGGATGGGGCGATCGAACGCCGCCGCGTCGCCGCGTCGATGACCCCGGCGTTTCCGCCGTCGTCCGCGGAGTTGCTGTGCCGGGCGCCGCGCTTCGCCGCGCATCGCGCCGGCCGCTATCTGGTCGCGGAATTGCTGGTCGCGCACCGCGTGCTGAGCAACTCCGCGCACGTGGGAGGGCAGCGCGACGACCTGCGCTATCTCGTCAACCACCAGAGCTGCGAAGCGACGGGCGACCGGGAGCGGCACGATCTGATCGCCGCTGCGGGGCAGGTCGCCTATCACCACCGGGTGTGCGCCGAGCTGGGACTGAGCCCGGGCGAGACCGCGGTCCTGGGCACCGCGGCCACCATGGTCTACGCCGCCCACCGCACGGGGGCCTTCGATGGCCTGCGGGTGGATGCGTTCACCACGGCCGGCGTGGCCGGCAACGCCGCGCGCGCGGGCGATCCCGCGGCCTGGACGGAGACCGACGAGGGTTGGCGCCGGGTGTCGCCGCCGCCGGGCACCATCAACACGCTCCTGCTGATGGATTGCCCCGTCACGCCGGGCGCACAGGCCCGGGCGGTGGTGACGATGACCGAGGCGAAGTCGGCCGCGCTCGCCGACCTGGCCGTGCCCAGCCGCTATTCTCCGACCATCGCCACCGGGACCGGCACCGATCAGTTCTGCCTCGCTGCGCCGCTCGACCCCGAACGACGCCCGAAGGAATCGACGAGCCCGCACGTGAAGCTGGGCGAGATCATCGGCGTCGCGGTGAAGGAATCGGTCGCCGAAGCGTTGCGCTGGCAGAACGGCCTGGAGGCGTCCTATACGCGCGGGCTCTTCCACGCACTCGGCCGCTTCGGTTTCACCGAGTCGCGGGCCATGGAGCGTCTGGCCGAGCTGCTCCCGTCGGCGCGCTACGAGTTGCTCGACAAGAACCGCAAGGCGGTTTTCTTCGAGCCCGGCGTCGGCGCGGCGGCGTACGCGCTGGCGGCGGTCCTGGACCGGGTGGCGTGCGGCACGATTCCGGAGGGGTTGGCGCAAGAGGCGCTGCGTTGTCAGGCGGCCTGTGTCGCTTGCGCCCTGGCCGGCCGGCCGGACCGCTGGCCGGCGTTCCGCACCGAGCTGATGGAGGCGTCCGGCGATCCCATCGAGCTGGTGCTGCGGGCGATCGCGGCCGGGTGGCAGGCGAAGTGGGTTTGAGTGTCGCAGCCGTGACCAGCGGGCGGCCGACGTGGACCTGAGCAGCCTGGCTCCCCGCGCGGACCTGCTGGCGGCCGCCGTGGTGCTGGATCTCCTCTTCGGGGATCCCGCGTATCGCTGGCACCCCGTCCGGCTGATCGGCGGTTCTCTTGCCTGGATCGAGGCGCGGTTGCGCGCGGCCGGAGCCGACGGCCGCGGCGGCGGGTGCGTGCTCTTCGTGGTGCTGGCGCTCATCTGGTGCGGGGGCGCTGCGGCGCTGGTGGCCGGTGTGGAACGGCTGCATCCCACGGCGTCCGTCGCAGCACACGTGTTCGTGCTCTACAGCCTCTTCGCACTAGGGGACTTGTTGAAGCACGCGGGCGACGTGGACGCGGCGGTCGGCGCCGGCGATCTCCCGGCCGCCCGGGCGGCGGCCGGGCGTCTGGTCGGGCGCGACACCGAGCCGATGGACGGCGCCGCCTGCCGCCGGAGCGCCATCGAGAGCCTGGGCGAGAGCCTGGTCGACGGGGTGGTCTCGCCGATCTTCTGGTACGCGGCGGCGGGCGTGCCGGGGATCGTGCTGTTCAAGGTGGTCAGCACGATGGACTCGATGGTCGGCTACAAGTCCGCACGGTACCGCGATTTCGGCTGGTGCGGCGCCCGCCTGGACGACCTGCTGAACCTGGTGCCGGCGCGGGTGACCTGGCTGCTCATCGCCGCGGCCGCCGTGCCGCTGCCGGGGGCCTCGGGCCGGGAGGCCCTGCGCTGGGGCTGGCGGCAGCACGCAGTCGTGCCGGGGCCCAACGCCGGGTGGAGCGAAGCCGCCCTGGCCGGCGCGATCCGGCGCCGCCTGGCGGGCCCGATCCGGTTGCAGGGCCGGCTGGTGACCGATGTCTGGATCGGCGATCCCGCGGCTCCCGCCGGCGGCTCGGCCGAGGACTCCCTGCGGGCGCGCGGTACGGTGCTGCTGGCCGCGGCTCTTGCCTGCGGGGGCATCGCGGGACTGCTGGCCTGGGGGCGAAGCCCCTGGTGAGAGCACGTGAGGCCGGGCTCCCGCATCGCCCGGCGGGCGATGCGGCGCTGCCGGCGGACCCGGTGCGTCCGGCGCGCGATCATTTTGCGGTTCGATTCGCCCGGCCGCGCAGTACAATCGCGGCGGGCATCCGCCCGGAAACGGAGGAACGCACCATGATGGAAGGCATGCAGTTCATCTTTCGATGGCTCCACGTGTTCGTGGGGATCATCTGGATCGGGCACCTCTACTTCTTCAACTTCGTGAACGCTCCGCTGGCCGCGAAGCTCGACGGACCGACCAAGCAGAAGGTGGTCCCCGAGCTTATGCCGCGGGCCCTCTTCTGGTTCCGGTGGGGCGCCGCCTGGACCTGGATCACCGGGGTCCTGCTGCTGCTGCTCGTCTTCTACCACGGCGGGCTGGCGATCGAGACCGACGCAAGCTGGGGGGCGGCCGCCATCGCGATGATCGCGGTGACCTTCCTGGCGGTCTTCGTCTACGACGCGCTCTGGAGCAGCGGCCTCAAGTCCAACGTCCGCGCCGCGACGATCGTCTCGTTCGTGCTGCTGGCCGTCGTCGTGTGGATGTTCGTGGAGGTCGGCGGATTCCCGCCGCGGTCGGTGCTGATTCACACCGGCGCCATGTTCGGAACGATCATGGCGTTCAACGTGTGGTTCCGGATCTGGCCGGCGCAGCAGCGGATCATCGCCGCGGTGAAGGCCGGCAAGGCCCCGGAGGCCGCCGACCCGGCCCTGGCCGGGCTGCGCTCGAAGCACAACACCTACATGTCGCTCCCGCTGCTGTGGGCGATGGCCAACCAGCACGCGACGCCCTTCTTCGGCGGCAACTTCGGGATCCCGAGCGACCTCTACTGGTTGGTCTGGCTCGCGGCCGTGGTCCTGGGGTGGCACATCATCTTCCACTGCTACCGCATCGCCGGCCGCGTATCCGGCATGTGAGGTCGGCGCTCCCGGGCCGGTGCAAAGCCGGCCCGGGAGCGGTCCGCCGCCATCCCGCGAAGGAGTTCCGATGGTGTTTCGTGGTCCCGTTCACGCGCCGGCCGCGGCGCGTTGCGTGCTGCCGATATTGATCGCCGGGCTGGCAGGCGCCTGCGGGGCGGCAGCCCCGCCGCCGCCGGAGCCGTTCGCCAGCGGCATCGTGAGTCTGGACTACTGCGCGGATCAGTACGTTCTCGGCCTCGCCGATCGGGAGCACATTCTCGCCCTCTCGCCCGACGCGGGGAAGGACTTCTCGTACCTCCGGGACGACGCGGCGGGACTGGCGGCGGTCCGTCCGCGGGCCGAGGACGTCCTGGCCCTGCGGCCGGACCTGGTGGTGCGCAGCTACGGGGGCGGGCCGCGCGCAACTGCCTTCTTCGAGCGGGCCGGCGTGCCGGTGCTGCAGATCGATTACGCACCCGATATCGACGCGGTTCGCGACCGGATCCGGCAGGCCGCCCTGGCGTTGGGGGTACCTGACCGTGGAGAAGGATTGATCGATGAGATGGACGCCCGGTTGGCGCGGGCGCGCGCCGGGGCGCCGCGTGCCGACACGCTGTACCTCGCGCCGTCGGGCGTCGCCGCCGGTTCCGGCACGTTCGTGGATCACCTGATCGCCGCCGCCGGGCTGGGCAACTTCAGCGACGAGATCGGCTGGCGCTCGATCCCGCTCGAGCGCCTGGCCTACGAGAGGCCCGACGTCTACGCCGTGCCCAGGTTCGACAAGACGAATCACAACGTGGTGTGGACGCCGTTCCGGCATCCGGTGGCCGTGCGCCGCGTCCAGGCCGGTCCCACGATTCCGATCGACGGGGCGACGACCTCCTGCGGCGCCTGGTTCCTGGCCGACGCGGTCGAGGCGCTGGCGGCCGGCGCCGGCGCGAACTAGCGCGCCCGCGTGGAGTCTCGCTGGCGCGAAACTCCCGCAGCGCGGACTCCTAGAACTCCAGGCCGGGTTGCGCGCTGATTCCCTGCTCCTTGTAGGGGTGCTTCACCTCGCGCATCTCGGTGACAAGGTCGGCGAATTCCACCAGCGCCTCGGGCGCGTTTCGGCCGGTGATGACGACGTGCAGCATGTGCGGCTTCTCGCGCAGGGCGGCGAGCACGTCGTCCACGGGAATCCAGCCGTAGTGCAGGGGATAGGTGAACTCGTCGAGGACGATCACGTCGTGCTCGTCGGCCCGGATCGCCGCCTGGACGTGCTCCCACTGCTCGCGCGCGAGGGCCGCGGTGCGCTCCAGGTCCTTCGACAGCCACGTGAACCCGTCGCCGAGCGCCGACCAGGGGATGTCCAGCTTCTCGGCCGCGCGGCTCTCGCCGAAGCGCGATCCGGTGTGCTTCAGGAACTGGAACACCCGCACGCGCATGCCGCGGCCCCAGGCGCGGAACACGACGCCGAGCGCCGCCGTCGTCTTGCCCTTGCCGTTGCCGGTGTTGACGACCACCAGGCCCTTCTTCTTTTTTTCCGCCACCCGCGCATTCTAGGCGCTTGCGCCCCGGAACGCAGCGAAGCGGAGTTCCGAGACTGCTGGCCGGTCTGCTATGATCCCCACTTCACTGTCCGTGGCCAGGTGCTCGGGAAGTCGGTGCGATGCCGACGCTGCCCTCGCAACTGTGAGCAGGTACGAAATCCGCACGACAGCCACTGTCCGTTGAGGACGGGAAGGCGCGGAGAGTAGGCGCGACCCTGCAAGCCAGGAGACCGGCTTGGCCACGCCTCACCCCGCTTCCGAAGGGGAAGCAAAGGAGGAACCGTGGCCGATTGCGCCCCGCCGTTCGTTAGTCGTCCCTGCCGTGCTTCGTTCCGACCCTTCTTCCTGTTCCTGTTCGTCCTGAGTGCGGCGGCTGTCGCGCCTGCCGCGGCTCAGGCCCCGGTCGTCGTGACCGGCCTCGTGACCGATCCGTCCGCCGGGGTGCTGCCCGGCGCCACGATCGAGGCGCGCCGCGGGTTGCGCACGGTGGCTGTCGCGTCCAGTGGCGTCGACGGCCGCTACCGTCTGGTTCTGCCGCCGGAGGGAGCCGAGAGCGTGACGGCCCGGCTCGCCGGGTTTGCGCCGGCCGGCGCCGCCGTCACGCCAGGCGCCGGCGCCGCCGGCGCCGCGACCGTCGACTTCCGGCTCGACCTCGCGCCGCTGCAGGACATGGTCGTCGTCACCGCCTCGCGCACGTCCGAGCGCCGCGTAGCGGTCACCGAGTCGCTCGCGGTCTTCAGCGCGGAGGACATCGAGCGGCTCGGCAGCCACTCGGTGGCGGACGTGCTGCGGCAGGTGCCCGGCTTCAGCGTGCAGTCGACCGGCCGCGAGGGCTCGATCGCTTCCGTCTTCGTCCGCGGCGGCGAATCGGACTACAACCAGGTGCTGATCGACGGCGTGCGCGTGAACGCCGACGGCGGCTCCTACGGCTTCGGCCGCGTGGCGGCCGGCGAGATCGAGCGGGTCGAGGTGGTGCGCGGCGCGCAGTCGGCCCTCTACGGCTCGGACGCGATCGGCTCGGTCATCCAGATCTTCACGAAACGCGGGACGCCGGACAGCGGCCCGCGCCTGTCCGGTTCCCTCGAGGGCGGCTCGTTCGGCACGTCGCGCGGCGACCTGCGGTTGCTCGGCGGCGCCCGGCGGCGAATCGACTACGCGCTCGGCGTCACCCATCGCTCCACGGACGGCGCGTTCCGGGACCGCCTGGCGGAGCCGGACCGCTTCGATCAGCAGGTGATCGACGGCAACGGGGGAGCGCTCGTGGGCGATCACACCCGGTTGCGGTCGGGATTCCGCTACAGCAGCGCCCGCGCCAACTCGGTCGGCCCCATCACCTTCACACCCGGCGACACGGGGACCCGCTACGACACCGATGCGCTGACCTGGCACCTGGACGTCGACCAACGCCTGGGCTCGCGCGTAGATCACGAATTCACGGCTAGCTACTTCCGGGCCGGCCGGCAGTCGGACGACGGGATCGCCGATCCGCGGTACCTCGTCCGGGCGGTGCTCGAAGGGCGGCCCGGGGCGCACTATCCGGCCGGACCGCGGCTCGTGCGGCTGCTCGACCAGGCGGCCTTCGACGCGCTCGCGGCCGACCCGACCGGCCTCGGCGCCGGCCGGTTCCTCGCGCAGAGCGGGCCGTACAGCGGTTACGACTACCCGTTCACCTTCGAGACGCAACTCCGGCGGCCGGCCGCGCGCTACCAGCTCAACGCAACCTGGCTCGACCAGCAGGTGCTGAGCGCCGGCTACGACTACTACCGCGAGACGAACGCGCTCGACGACGCCCAACGGGTCGAGAATCACTCGTACTTCGTCCAGCAGCAGCTCACCATCGCCGATGCCTGGTTCGTCACCGGCGGGGCGCGGGTGGACGACAACGCCCACTACGGGGCGGCGGTCAACCCGAAGCTCTCCGCCGGGGGCTATCCGCTGCCGGTCCGGGCGGGCGCGCTCTCTTCGGTCAAGGTGTCGGCCAACGTCGGGAGCGGCATCAAGAACCCCACCTTCTCCCAGTTGTACGGCTCGCAGTGGGTGGACGGCGACCTGTCGCTGCAGCCCGAGCAGGCGGTGACGGCCGATATCGGCGCCGAGTTCACCTTCGCCGACCAGCGCTGGCTGGCGCGGGCCACCTGGTTCCGCAACGACTACACCGGGCAGATCGCCTACGCGCCGTCGCTCGGGGGCGGCGGCGACGGCGTTGCCGACTACGTCAACATCGACGGCTCGCGGGCGGCCGGGCTGGAGCTGGAGGCCGGCCTCCAGCGTCCGGTCGGCGGGCTGACCGCGAGCGCTTCCTACGCGCTGGTCGACACCGAGGTGGTGTCCAACGCGAGCACGAGCGAGCAGTTCCAGCCAGGGCAGCCGCTGTTGCGCCGGCCGCGTCACAGCGCCCGCCTGCGCCTCGACTACACGCGGGGGCGGGCCGGCCTGCACTTGAATCTGCTGGTGACGGGCGACCGGCACGACAGCGCGTTCCTCGGTCTGCAGCGGGTCGCGGACGGGCGCGGCGTCGACATCACCGTGAACCCCGGCTACACGCTCCTCACCCTCGGCGGACAGGTGCGCGTCCGCGACGGCCTCACGCTGTTCCTGCGGATCGACAATGCCGCCGCCACCGCGTACGACAGCGCGCTGGGGTATCCGGGCCTGCCGCGGGCGGTGGTCGCGGGCGGGCGTTTCCATCTCGGGAGCTGAGCCAGGCCGATGGCCGGCAGTGCGCGGTCTCGCGACGGGATCCTGATCGGGTTGCTGGCGGCGGTCGGCCTGGCCGCCGCCGCCGCCGCCTGCCTGCTGGGGACGACGCCGCTCGGGGTCGGACGGGTGCTGGGGGCGCTGCTCGGCGCCGGGACCCCCGGCGACCTGATCGTGGTGTGGGAGATCCGCCTGCCGCGCGCGCTGGCCGCCTTCGGGACCGGCGCCGCACTCGGCGCCTCCGGGGCGGCGCTGCAGGGGCTGCTGCGCAATCCGCTGGCCGAGCCGGGGGTATTGGGGGTGTCGGCGACCGCGTCGCTCGCGGCCACCTTCGTCATCTACTACGGGCTGGTCGAGGTGGGCGCGTTCGCGTTGCCGGTCGCCGCCATCGCGGGAGCGCTGGCCGCCACCGCGCTGCTGACGGTGGCGGCGGCGCGGGTCGGGTCGGTGGTGACGCTGATTCTGGTCGGCGTGGGGCTGTCCAGCTTCGCGGGCGCGATGATGGCGCTGCTGATGAATCTGGCTCCGAATCCCTTCTCGCTCGCCGACATGCTGAACTGGACGCTGGGCACCGTCGCCAACCGGAGCTTCGACGACCTGGCTCTGGCGGGGCCGTTCCTGGCGGCCGGTCTGGGTCTGCTGCTGGCTGCGCGGCGCGGCCTCTCCGCCCTGACGCTGGGCGAGGAGGCGGCGGCCGGCGTCGGCGTCGATCTGCCCCGCGCGCGGCGGCTGGTCGTCATCGGCGCCGGTCTGGCGACCGGGGCGGCGGTCTCCATCGCCGGCGCGATCGGCTTCGTCGGCATCGTCGCGCCGCATCTGGTGCGGCCGTTGGTCGACCACGATCCGGCCCGGACCCTGGTGCCGTCGGCCCTGTTGGCGGGGGCGATTCTGGTGCTGGCGGACGTCGGCGTGCGGCTGGCGCCCACCGATACCGAGCTGCGCCTCGGGGTGGTTGCGGCGTTGATCGGGGCGCCGGTCTTCATCTGGATCGCGGCGCGCAGGCGGGTGAACGGTGGCTGAGCTCGTGGTCGACGGCCTGTCGGTGGCCCTGGGCGGACGCGCAGTGGTGCGCGAAGCGTCCTGGTGCCTCGCGGGCGGCGAGCTGGTGGCGTTGCTGGGAGCGAACGGCGCCGGCAAGACCACGGCGCTCCGGGCGGTGCTGGGGCTGACCCCGCGGGTGGGCGGCGTGGTCCGTGTCGAGGGTGTCGATCCGGCCCGGATGCCGCCGTCCACGCGCGCGCGGCGCATCGCGTACCTGCCGCAGATACGGCCCCTGGCCTGGCCCGTGCGGGTGCGCGACGTCGTGGCGCTGGGCCGGTTCGCCCACGGTGCGACCCTGGGCAGGCTGAATGGCGCCGACGCGGACGCGGTGGAGCGGGCCCTCCGGGCGTGCGACCTGGGGGCGCTGGCGGAGCGATCCTGCTCGACGCTGTCCGGGGGCGAGCTGGCGCGGGTGCACGTGGCGCGGACGCTGGCCGCGGAGGCGCCGCTGCTGCTGGCCGACGAGCCGACTGCCTCTCTCGACCCGCTGCATCAGTTCCAGGTGATGCAGCTCCTGCGCGCCGGGGCCGATGCCGGCCGCGGCGTCCTGGTGGTGATGCACGACGCGGCGCTCGCCGCGCGGACCGCGGACCGGCTGCTGTGGATGGCGGGCGGCCGGATCGTGGCGGACGGCCCGCCCGCAGCAACGCTGACGGCGGCGCGCCTGGCCGAGGTCTACGGCGTGCGTGCACTCATCCGCCGCATCGAACAGGATTGGCTGGTCTCGGTCACCGGCGCCGCGGCGAATGGTGGTTGACACTTTCGTTCTGGTGAAACCGTGGACACCGCGGGGCGCTGACCGGGGGGCTTGTCGCACCGGGGTCCCGCCGTTTACCCTACTCCGCTGTGCCCGCTCGCCACCCGGAGGACAGGATGCTCCACGCCCGGCTGAACAATCGCGCCGCGTACGCCGCGGATCGGAGATAGACCATGGCCGCAACGCCCGTTCTTCCCAAGCTCGTCGGCCAGCGCGTCAAGCGGCGCGAGGATCCGCGCCTTATCCAGGGGCGCGGCACCTACGTCGACGACGTGAAGATCGCCGGCCTGCAGCACCTCGCGTTCAAGCGGAGCGACATTGCGCACGGCCGGATCCGGTCGGTGGACACCAGCGCGGCCGAGGCGATGGAAGGCGTGGAGGCGGTCTTCACCGGTGCGCAGATCGCCGAGTTCCTGGATCCGATGCCGATCGGTACGCCGTTCCCGTCGCCCGCGCACCGCGCGGTGGCGGTCGACACCGTACGCTTCGTCGGCGACCCGGTTGCGGTGGTGGTGGCCTCCGACCGCTACGCGGCGCGCGACGCGGCCGACGCCATCGTGGTCGACTACGAGCCGTTGCCGGCGGTAGTGGACCCCGAGCAAGCGATGAACGGCCAGTCCGCGGTGCTGCACGCCGACTTCCCGAACAACGTCGCGCTGGGTCCGTTGCCCAGCGGCACCGGCGTGGGCCGCAAGGGGGCGGTCGACGACACTGCCGTCGACGCGGCCTTCGAGGCGGCCGACGTGGTGATCTCCCAGCGCATGGTGAACCAGCGGCTGGCCCCCAGCTCCATCGAGGCGCGCGGCGTGGTCGCGCACTACGAGCCGGGCCGCGAGGCGCTGACCATCTGGTCGTCGAGCCAGAACCCGCACATCCTGCGCACCTTCGTCGCGCGCATGCTCGGTCTGGGAGAGGACCGCGTGCGGGCCATCGCGCCGGAAGTGGGCGGCGGCTTCGGGGCGAAGATCAACATCTACGGCGAGGAGTACGTCGCCGCGGCGCTGTCGAAACGGCTCGGCCTGCCGATCAAGTGGATCGAGGACCGCTCCGAGGCGTTCCTCGCCACCGTGCACGGCCGCGACCTGATCGCCTACGTCGAGCTGGCCGCGGCACGCGACGGCAAGGTGCTCGGGCTGCGGATGCGCATCATCGCCGACATCGGCGCCTACAACATGCTGCTCACCGCCGGCGTGCCGACCAACAGCATGACGATGGCCAACGCGACCTACGCGTTCCCCGCCATCCGCGCCACGCTCACGGAGGTGTTCACCAACAAGACGCCGACCGACGCGTATCGCGGCGCGGGCCGGCCCGAGGCGGCCTACTTCGTCGAGCGGGCGATGGACATGCTGGCCCGCGAGATCGAGATGGATCCGGCCGAGTTGCGGCGCAACAACTTCATTCAGCCCGATCAGTTTCCCTACAAGACCCACATGGGGGCGGTCTACGACTCGGGCGACTACGAGAAGGCGCTCGACCACGCCCTGCACGTTTCCGGCTGGGAGCAGCTCAAGCAGGAGCGCGACGCGGCGCGCGCGGACGGCCGGCTGGTCGGTCTCGGCCTGTCGATGTACGTGGAGATCTGCGGCATGGGCCCGTCCTCCACTTTGCCGCCCGGCGGCTGGGAGCACTCGCAGGTCACCGTGGAGCGCGACGGCCGGATCAGCGCGACGACCGGGGTGTCGCCGCACGGACAGGGCAACGAGACCACCTTCGCGCAGATGCTGGCCGATCAGTTCGGGGTGCCGCTCGACCACGTGACGATCCACCACGGCGACACCGCGGTGGTCAAGCAGGGCATCGGCACCTTCGGCAGCCGCTCGCAGGCGGTCGGCGGGGCGGCGCTGCACGACGCGGGCGGGAAGGTGAAGGCGAAGATGGCGAAGTTCGCCGCCGCCCTGCTCGAGGCGCACGAGAGCGATCTCGTCTTCGAGAACGGGACCATCGCGGTCAAGGGGGCCCCGGCGTCCGCCAAGCCGTTCGCCGAGGTCGCCGCCTACGCCTATCGGCCGATCAGGCTGCCCGAGGGGCTGACCCCGGGACTGAGCGACGAGGCGTTCTTCGAGCCGTCGAACAACACCTATCCGTTCGGCTGCCACATCGCGATGATGGAGGTCGACCGGGAGACCGGCGAGCCGCGGCTGCTGAAGATGGTGGCGGTCGACGATGCCGGCCACCTGATCAATCCGCTCATCGTCGAGGGGCAGATCCACGGCGGGCTCGCGCAGGGCATCGGGCAGGCGATGATCGAGGAGATGGCCTACGGCGCCGACGGGCAGCCGCTCACCGCCTCGTTCATGGACTATGCGCTGCCGCGGGCGAGCGACTTCCCGCGCTTCGAGCTCGACAACACCGTCACTCCGACCCCGGTCAATCCGCTGGGGGCCAAGGGGGTCGGAGAGGCCGGGACCATCGGCTCGACCCCGTGCATCGTCGCCGCGGCGGTCGACGCGCTCGGCGTCTTCGGGGTGCGGCATCTCGACATGATGCTGCGGCCCGAGAAGCTGTGGCGCATCATTCAAGAGCACGAGTCAGCGAGGAGCTCCGACGCATGATCCCGACTGCTTTCGAGTACGAACGGGCCACCTCGCTCGACGATGCGCTCGCGAAGCTTGCCGCGGCCGGCGGTGCGGGCAAGCTGATCGCGGGCGGCCACAGCCTGGTGCCGCTGATGAAGCTGCGCCTGAGCGAGCCGACGGTGCTGATCGACATCGCGCACATTCCCGACTTCGCGGGCATCCGCGAGGCCGACGGCCGGATCGAGATCGGCGCGGGGACCACGCATCACGACGTGGCGACCTCGGCCCTGCTGCGCGAGTGCTGTCCGGTGCTGGCGGAGGCCGCCGCGGCGATCGGCGATCAGCAGGTTCGCAACCGGGGCACGCTGGGCGGCAGCCTCGCGCACGCCGACCCGGCCGCCGACTATCCCGCCGTAATGCTGGCGCTCGACGCCGACTTTCACCTGAAGGGGACGAACGGCTGGCGGGTGGTCAAGGCCGGTGATTTCTTCCAGGGCATGCTGACCGTCGATCTGGCGCCGGACGAGATTCTCGCGAAGGTGACGTTCGCGCCGGTCCGGGCCGCGGCGTACGCCAAGCTGCACCAGCGGGCGTCGCGCTTCGCCATCGTCGGCGTGGCGGCGGCGCTGGCGGTGAGCGACGGTACGATTTCCTCGGTCCGCATCGGCTTGACCGGGGCGTCGTCGTCGCCGTCCCGGCTGGAGAACGTGGAAGCGGCACTGACCGGGCGGGACGCCACTGCCGGTACCCTCTCCGCCGCGGCCGGGACCGCCGGGGACGGCGTCGAGGACCTCAACGAAGACATCCATGCCAGCGCGGACTACCGCCGGGCCATGATCCGCGTCTTCACGCGGCGGGCGCTCGACGGCGCGCTGGCGCGGACAGCAAGCTGAACCGCAACCGGCGGACCTGCCTTTCCATCCTGACGTCCGGCGCCCGGCCAAACGCGGCCGGACGTGCGTCTTAACCTCCATGACCGGCGGGCAATGGCGCCCGCGCCGGTACAGCACGGAGGCAGCTCATGCGGAGGACGTCGATGGCGAAGGGGTGGTGTGTCGGGATTCCTGTGGTCGCGGTTCTCTTGGCAGGTCCGGCCCTTGCCGGAGCCGCGGGAGGGGCACCGACGCAAGGCGCTGGGGAGGCGCGCGAGAGAGCGCGTGCGGAGGTGCGGGCGCTCTTCGATTCCCGCGCGGACGGCAGTTACATCGGCGTACAGGTGAGCGACGTCGAAGCTGGTGACGGGGTCGCTGCGGCGACCGAAGGGGCGGTCGTCACGGAGGTGGTCGAAGGCGATCCGGCGGCTGCGGCCGGCATCGAGGCGGGCGACGTCCTCGTCGAGTTCGACGGCGAACGCATTCGCGGCGTCCGTCAGTTGACGCGGGTGGTTCGGGAAACGCCGGCGGGTCGGACCGTGGCGGCGACCGTGCTGCGCGATGGGGCGCGGCTCACGGTGAACGTGACCCCGAGCGAGCGGTCGCGCCCGGGCTGGCGGGAGAGCCTGCGCCGGATCGAGATCCCGGAACGGGCCGAGGCCTTCGTCTGGCGGGGGGACTCGGCCTTGCTCGAGGGGTTGCCGGACATCGTCGACGGCGCCTTCGCCTCGCTTGCCGGGCGGGCCCGCCTGGGGATTCGCGGCGAATCGGTCGACGGCCAGCTCGCCGAGTACTTCGGCGTGTCCGCGGGCGTTCTCGTGCGGCACGTCGAGGAAGACACCGTTGCGGCGGCCGCAGGCCTGCGGGCCGGCGACGTCATCACCGCGATCGACGGCGAGCAGGTCGAGGATCTCGGCGTGCTCCGGCGGCGGCTCGCCGCCCTCGATTCGGGTGCGTCCTTCACGATCTCCATCATGCGCGACGGCGCCGCGATGTCGCTGGCGGCCGAGTTGGCCGAGGAAGCGGAGCGGCGGCCTCGCGGTCTGCGCCGGGGGGCGGGGATCTGATCGATCGGCCGCTCGCATCCCGCCCGGCCGCTGGCGGGGTGCGAGCGCGCCGCCAGCGTCACACCGCGGGGGATGGCGGCAGCCCGGCGAGCGTGCCTGCCGGGTCGGCGCGATCCGACCCAATATTATGCTACATGAACAGTATGTTGGTGCATCAGATAAAGGTCGCCGGTCACGAAGGCGGGATCGCGGGCGGGTCGATCACGTCTCGGCCCGTCATTCCGACGTGTCGGGCGGCCTGCAGCAGGTGCCAGTCGTTGCTGTAGATCTCCGTGCAGCCGTACGCCCTGGCGGAGAGCAGGTGCACGGCGTCGGCAGTCCGCAGGTATACGTGGCCGGGCAGGCGCGTGAACGTGTCGGTGACCGCGTTCATGATTGCGGTCGACAACGGAATCCACGACCATAGCCGCGCCGCCTCGTCCACGCTCAGTTGGCGCAGGATGACGTCGAGTTGCGGTCCGTCGAGCGTTCCTTCCCGCAGCTTGCGGTGCAACGCGGCATGGAATTCCAGGCGGCCGAAGGCGGAGCACGCAAGGCGTTCGCTGCTGCGGGCGAGAGCTCGCACCTGTTGCCAGCCGTGTTCCTTCACGTAGCACTTCACCACGTACGCCGTGTCGAAACAGGTCATCCTCGATCCCGGTCGGCAGACACGTCGGCGGTGGCGTCGCCGGAGACGGCCGGCAGTGCTTCGAACTCCGGGAGCAGGCGGCGATCGCGGAACGGGCAACCCAGATCGTTCTCGCTGAACGGAATCAGCGAGGCCACCGGACGTCCCCGTTCGGTAATGACCACACCTTCTCCGCGCGCCGCGCGCCGTACCCATTCACCGGTCTTCATGTGGAGATCCCGGATCCGAATCTGTTGCATGTGCACCAATGTGACACATGAAAGATGTGCAGTCAATCCGGCTTCTTCCGGGTTTCCTGCACGATCCGGGCGGCGATCTGGCCACCATCCTGCGGTGTCTGTATTCCCGCGTATACTGGCGCCATGTCCAAGATCATCCGGGTTTTCGGTCCGTGGGCGGTCTGTCTGGCGGCAGTGGCGACGGCGGCGGCGCAGACCGGTGCGGCCGGCGGCGAATGGCGCACCTACGGCGGCGATCTGGGCCACACCCGCTACGCGCCCCTGGAGCAGATCGACGCCGGCAACTTCGGCGATCTCGAAGTGGCGTGGCGGTTCAAGACCGACAACCTGGGTCCCGTGCCGGAGTTCCGGTTCCAGTCGACGCCGCTGGTGGTCGACGGGGTGATGTACACGACCGCCGGGGCGCGCAAGGCGGTCGTGTCGCTCGACGCGGCGACCGGCGAGATGCGCTGGATGTACAGCCTCGACGAGGGGGCCCGCGGCGCCGCCGCGCCGCGGCAGTTGTCCGGCCGCGGGCTGGCCTACTGGGAGGCCGACGGCGAGCCGCCCCGGGTCGTCTACGTCACACCCGGCTACCGGCTGATCGCGCTCGACGCGGCCACCGGCCGGCCCGTGCCCGACTTCGGGACGGACGGCATGGTCGACCTCAAGCAGGAGGCCGACCAGCCGATCGATCCGGTGACCGGCGAGATCGGCCTGCACGCGACGCCGATCGTCGCGGGCGACGTGATCATCGTCGGGGCCGCCCACCGGACCGGCGGCAATCCGCGCAGCCGCGCCAACGTCAAGGGTTACGTTCGCGGCTACGACGCCCGCACCGGCGAGCGGCTCTGGATCTTCCACACCATTCCGCGCCCCGGCCAGTTCGGGCGCGAGACGTGGCTGGGCGACTCGGCCGTCTATACCGGCAACACCGGGGTGTGGGGCCAGATCTCGGTGGACGTCGATCTCGGCATGGTCTATCTGCCGGTCGAGGCGTCCACCGGCGACTACTACGGCGGCTATCGCCCCGGCGACAACCTGTTCGCCGAGAGCCTGGTGGCGGTGGACCTCTACACCGGCGAGCGCCGCTGGCACTTCCAGCTCGTGCACCACGGCATCTGGGACCACGACATCCCCTGCGCGCCGATCCTGCTCGACCTGATGATCGACGGCGAGCTGGTGAAGGCGGTGGCCCAGCCCACCAAGCAGGCCTTCCTGTACGTCTTCAATCGCGAGACGGGCGAGCCGATCTGGCCGATCGAGGAGCGGCCGGTCGAGGCGGGGGACGTCCCCGGCGAGTGGTACTCGCCCACCCAGCCGTTTCCGACGAAGCCCCCCGGCTACGACCGGCAGGGCGTCACGCTGGACGATCTGATCGACTTCACGCCGGAGTTGCGGGCCGAAGCCGTCGAGCACGCTTCCTTCTTCAAGCTCGGGCCGATCTTCACGCCGCCGGTGGTGAGCCGGCTCGAGGGGCCGATCGGCACCCTGATGGCCCCGGCCCAGGGCGGCGGCACCAACTGGCCCGGCGGCTCCTTCGACCCGGAGACCCGCATTCTCTACGTGTCGTCCAACAGCTCGCTCGGCCTGCTTTCGATCGTGCCTCCCTATCCGGGGCAGTCCGACATGGACTACATCCAGGGCAACGCGGTCGCCGGCCCGCGGACCTCCGGCGGGGCAGGCTCGAGCGCCGGCGGCGGCCGTACCGAGTTCGACGTGCCGCCGCGCCCGCGGCTGACCGCCGAGCAGCGCCAGCGCGCCCGGCTCACCATCCAGGGGCTGCCGTTGCTCAAGCCGCCCTACGGCATCATCGCGGCCATCGACATGAACCGCGGCGAGATCCTGTGGCGGATTCCGCACGGGGAGACGCCGGACAACGTTCGCAACCACCCGGCGCTGCAGGGGCTCGACATTCCCCGCACCGGCCAGCGCGGCAGCGTCGGCACGCTGGTGACCCGCACGCTGCTCATCGCGGGCGATCCGGGGACCCACACGCTGCCGTCGGGCGAGCGCGGCGCGATGCTGCGCGCCTACGACAAGGCGACCGGCGACGAGGTGGGCACGGTGTTCCTGCCGGCGCAGCAATCGGGGTCGCCGATGACCTACCTGCTCGACGGCGTGCAGTACCTCGTCGTCGCGGTCAGCGGGGCCGGCTACTCGGGGGAGCTCATCGCGTTCCGGCTGCCGGCGTGACACGGCGCCGTGCGTTTCAAATCGTCGGTGTGGAGGAGTCGGCGGGCCGCGGACGCCAGTTGTCGACGCGCAGCCCGGGGACGTGACGCATGTGGTCGATGTTGTCGCTGATCAGGGTGGCGTCGAGGGCGAGCGCGTGGGCGGCGATCGCTACGTCGAAGTCCTCGATCCGGATCCCCCGGCGTTCCAGTTCGGCCTTGGCCGCGCCGAACGCCTGACTGACCGCATCGGTCCACGCGGCTCTGCGGGTTTCGTCGAGGAACATCCGGAAGCGTTTGAGCAGCCGTTCACGTTTCTTCGATTTCCGCAAGCGCGCCAAGCCGTACGCGATCTCGGCGACGACCGGCTGCGGGAGCAGCACGTCGGTGCGCTGCTGCGACAGCAGCCGTCGACAGACCGACGCTTCACCCGCCATCGCGAATGACAACGTGTTGGTGTCCAGCACGTACCTCACAAGACCGGCGGCCCCTTTCGGGTTCGGTTGGCTGCGATGGCGGCGCGCACCTCTTCGAGCGCCCGTTGTCCCTCCATGTCCGTGCCCGCCGCCGTGAGCTCCTCGACGAAGGTGGCACTCCACCGCGTTTCGGTCTCCAGGGCCCGTTCGAGCGCGTGAATGACGTAACGGTTGCGGCTCATGTCAAGCTCCCGCGCCTGCCGGTCGACCGACGCAAGGAGATCCGCCGGCAGATGAACGGTCGTGGTCATGGTGAATAGAATATAAACCTGTTCAAACGCCGTCAACTGGAGGCTGCTGCGCGCGTTCGACCACGATCTCGTCGCCGCTTGGGACCCGAGCGAGCACGGTCGGGTCGCCCTCGATGGCGCCCAGGACGTTGACCGCGCTCGCCGGACGGATCTCGTCGCCGCGGCTCATCGGTGTCGGTCCCCAGAAGAGGCAGAGGGCGCTGCCCGGCGGCCAGTACGCCACCGCGCCCTTGTCGACGGTCGCCTGCGCGTCGGCCGCCTCCTGTGCCTCGACCTGGATCGAGAAGTAGATCTCGTCGCCCCACGTCTGCACCTGCCCGGCGATCGGCAGTGCCTCCCACACCGCGTCCGCGGTGGACGAGTCGTTGAGTGTCGCCGACACGGTCACCGCGCCGGCCCGAATCCGAATCCGTCTGTCGCTCATGTTGCCCCCGAGTGAATCACCGTCCATAGTAATGGCGAGCGAGCAATGACGAAGCGCCGACCGACAACGCTGCATCGAAGACCCGGAACCGTGAGAGGATGAGCCGATGCATGCCAGCGCGAAGATCCTGCTCGTCGTCGGTATCGCCGCCGCCACCGCGTGGCCGTTGCGCGCCGCCGACTGGCCGGAGTGGCGCGGTGCCGGCCGGCAGGGGGTCTGGACCGACACCGGCATCGTCGAGACGTTCCCCGAGGGCGGCCTGACCGCCGCGTGGCGGACGCCGATCCACGGCGGCTACGCCGGGCCGGCGGTGGCGGACGGCCGCGTCTTCGTCACCGACGCGCGGCGTCCCGACCCCAACAGCACCGCGGCCGTCGAGCGCATCCTCGCGCTGGACGAAGCCACCGGCGCGGTCCTCTGGACCCACGAGTGGGAGACCAACTACGCTGGGCTCCAGCTCGCCTACGCGATCGGGCCGCGCGCGACGCCGACCGTCGACGGCGACCGCGTCTACGCGCTCGGGGCGATGGGCAACCTGCTGGCCCTCGACGTCACCGACGGCCGGGTCCTGTGGCAGAAGGACTACGTCCAGGACTTCTACGCCTCGGTTCCGTCCTGGGGCATCAGCGGCGCACCGCTGGTGGACGGCGACCGGCTGATCTGCCTGGTGGGGGGCGAACCCGACGCCAAGGTGATCGCCTTCGACAAGCACACCGGCGAGGTGCTCTGGGAGGCGCTGTCCTCGGATTGGGAGCCGGGCTACTCGGCGCCGTTCCTGATCGACGCGGCCGGCGTTCCGCAGCTCATCATCTGGCACCCGCGGGCGATCAGCGCGCTGAATCCGGAGACCGGCGCCGTCTACTGGGAAGTGCCGCACATCGTCGACATGGGGATGAGCGTGCCGACCCCGGTCCACGCCGAACCGTACCTGTTCGTCACCTCCCAGTGGGGCGGGGCCCGCATGCTGCGGCTGGCCGAGAGCCATCCCGACGCCACGCTGATCTGGCAGGGGATCGGCGAGAGCGATCCGGAGTACGGGCGCGATCACGACACGCTCGACTCGGTGATCAGCACCCCGGTCATCCAGGGCGACTACGTCTACGGGGTCGACGGCGAGGGGAACCTGCGCTGCCTGGAGCTGCGCACCGGCCGGCGGGTGTGGGAGACCGCGGAGTTGATCCGCGACCCGGCACGCTGGGCCACGGCGTTCTTCGTGCGGCACGGCGACCGCTACTTCATCAACACCGACGGCGGCGACCTGGTGATCGCGCGGTTCTCGCCGGAGGGCTACGAGGAAATCAGCCGCACGCGCCTGATCGAGCCGACCAGCCCCTACGTGCGGCGCCGCGCGCAGGGGCCTTACGTGAACTGGTCGCATCCGGCGTATGCGAACAGGCACGTGATTGCACGCAACGATGAGGAAATCGCACGCTTCTCGCTGGCCGCGACACCCTAGACCAGGGAGCCGGCCCGGAACGGCGTCCGGCGCCGCGGTCGGCTCGTACGGGCCGCACGGTGCGCGGTATCGGACGGCCGGCGCCGGCGCGGCGCCGGTGCGTCCGGTCCTGTTTCCGGCGGGGACGGCGCTGGCGGTCTGTATGGCGGTGGCGGCGGCCTGCGCAGTGGTAACGGCGCCGCTGTGGTGGCCGGTTGCGCCCGCCGCGGCGACCCTGCCGGCGGGACGGCAGAACGACTCGCCGCGGCTGGTCGCCGTAATCGCCGACCTGCACATGGGCCTCGGCCGGGACGCAACGGGGGCGTGGCGTGTCGAGGAGGACTTTCGCTGGGGCGAGGAACTCGCGCTCTTTCTCGAGGCGCTCGACGCGGAGGGCGGCGGCGCGACAGACCTCGTCCTGAACGGCGACACCTTCGAGCTCGACCGGCTCGCGGGCGAGCGCTGCGCGGCTGACGACCCGGGGCTCGGCTGCACGGAGGCGGAGGCGTTGGCGCGGCTCGAGCGCGTGCTGGCGGCGCACGCGGACACGGTGGAAGCCCTGGCCGCGTTCGCGGCGTCCGGGTCGAACCGGGTCTTCCTGGTGCCGGGCGAGCACGACGCTGCGCTCCTCTTTCCGGCCGTGGCGCGGCGGCTGGAGCGGGCGCTCGGGGCTCCCGATGCGCGCGCCGCGGTGGCGGCGGACGGATCCTGGCGCTCGGAGGACGGCCGGGTATACGTCGAGCACGGTCACCAGATCGGCTGGCGCGCCGACCGCTTCGAGGCGTGGCCGGAGCCGTTCATCGGGCAGGGCGGCCAGCGCCGCCTCGCCCGGCCCGTGCGGGCCGGCGCCGTCGACGCCTTCTTCGACGAGCACGAGGCGCGCTATCCGGTCATCGACAACTTCGCCGACGAGGGCGCCGGACTCACATACGGTCTGGCCGCCGCGGGGACCACCGATCTCGGGGACGCGGCGCCGGCGCTGCTCCGCTACGTCCTGTTCCGGATGCCGTGGCAGCAGTTCCGGCTGGATCTCGACGCGGGCGACGTGCAGCCCCCCGCCTGGGATCTGGACGCGGCGCGGGCGCAGGGGCCCGCCCTGCTGGTCGATTCGCTGCCGAACGACCATCGGTTCAAGCCGCTGGCGCAGCGGGCGCAGGAGGCGGGTCTCCCGAGTGCGCTCATGGACGACCTGGACGACGACGAGCTCGTGGCCCTGTGCGACTACCGTGCGGCGGCGCGCCGCGCCCGCCGCCGCTTCGAGCGCGTGCTGACGCAGTTCGACCCCCAGGGACCGCCGGTGCGCGAGTGCCCGCGCCTGCCGGACAGCCGCGGCGGGCTGTTCGATTACTTCTGGCGGACGCGCGACCTCGTCTACGGCGGGCGGCTGGAAGCGGCGCAGGACGGCGCGCCGGCCGCCGCCGGGCCCATCGCCGTGTTCGTCCACAACCACACCCACCTGGTCGACTGGCGCCAGAGCGTGCTGGAGCTGACCCGGCTGGGCCGCACCGTCATCGTGGACGGCTTCTCGCCGGTGCGCAACGCCCTCTCGCCGGTGGTCGTCAACGGGGGGCCGTGGCAGCGGACGATCACGCCCGTGCAGTTCGGCCGCCTGCAGGCCGAGCACGGTCTCTCCGACGCCGAGTTGCTGGGCGCCCTGCGGCCGGAACATCTCGCGCCCTGCTACGGCTTCGTGCAGATCGATCCGTACGACGACACGCCGGCGCTCCCGGCGATCCGCTATTGGCGGCAGGCGGAGGGCGGCGACTGGGAGCTGGCGGCCCGGTGCGGCCGGCAGCCTGCGCTGTAGCGCCTGCGCCGATTCGCTTCAGCGCAACTCTCGGAGTACCGTGCGGCTTGCGCGATTGAGCGCCTCGTCGTAGCTGGAGAAGCGCGCCTCGCGAGTGCCGGCGTGTCGCCGTCCAGCCTGGCCCTCGGCGGTTCCAGGGCCATACCTGATCAGGTATCGTGAAGAAATGAGCTCGACGCTGGGCGTTCTGATCCGGGAGGCGCGGGAGCGAGCGGGGTTGACGCAGGCCGATGTCGCGCGTCGCGCCGGCACGTCTCAGCCGGCCATCGCGCGGTACGAGGCGGAGCAGGCTCGGCCGCGACTCGAGACCGTGCAACGTTGCGTCGAAGCGTGCGGCTTCGAGTTGCGGATCGAGTTGGAGCGGACGAGTCCGCAGCGACAAGCGGCTGCCGAGGCCGCCCGCGCGTGCAGTGTGGAGGACCGCCTGCGCACGAACGATGCGTTCACGAGGTTCGCCGCAGAGCTGCGCCGTGGGTGATCCGGACGCGCCTCCGCTCGACTCCGAATCCCTCGTCGGCCTGCTGGATCGGCACGGGGTGGCCTACGTGCTGGTCGGCGGACTCGCGGCGGTTGCCCGGCGCCATGCGTGCGACCTTCGACGTCATCGCAGGGACACCGAAGCGGGTCCGCGGGCAGCTTGCGACTTTCGATGAGCTGGCCTCCAGGGCGCACGCACGTCAGGCGTTCGGGATGACGATTCTGGTCGCCGACCTGGACGACATCATCGAGGCGAAGGAGACGCTGAACCGGGAGCCCGACCGGGTCGCACTGCCGGAGTTGCGGCAGCTTCGCGACCAGCCTCGCCGCGGCGAGGCTGGTCGCTGAGCCGGCGTTGAGCGGGAGGCCACGCGGGCGCCCAGGGGTATCAGTTCCGGCGCCAACGTGCTGTCATGGCGCGCTGTAATCGCCGCCACCACGTGAGCAGCAAGTGTTGAAAGGTCATCCGGTGCCACCGGTTCGCCCACCGCGACCCGGCGGTGGGCCGTGGAACGCGTACGATGGCGCGAGTCTTCGTTAGGCGTGTTCGACGCTTCCCAAGCCGCCAGCCACCGGCTTCTGCCGCAAGCACGATGCGCGCGCACGCCACTGCGTCCGCTCCGGCATCGTGGTGACGTAGCGGGATACCGAGCCGTCGGCAGACGTCGGGGAGCTTTGTCGGGCGGATTCCCCACTGTGCGCGGGCGAGTTGCACGGTGCAGGCGAACCGCGTCGGCGGTGGGCGTAGCCGGTACCGAGCGCAGCAGGCATGCAGGACGCTGCGGTCGAACGGCGCGTTGTGCGCCGCAACGAAGGCCGCGTCGGCGATCCAGGCACGGATTGTCGGCCACAGCTCGGCGAAGGTCGGGGCGTTGCGTACGTCCTCCCACTGCAGACCATGGAGGTCGGTAAACGTAAACTGCGCGGAGGGCGGTCGGATCAGGTAGGTCCGTGAGAGGACAACCCGACCGGCGCAGCCGGCGGCGATCCCGACCGCGCAGGCGCTGTCCCGGCGAGCGGAGGCGGTCTCGAAATCGATAGCGACAAAGGTTCTCAAGGTTTCGGACGCGGCAACCGTACGGCGGGCGGTTGCGGCATGCCGGTTGGCCGGGTGGTGAATCAGGGGAGAGTGCCGCATGGACGCCTGGGGGAAGTTCGACAAGTCATCGGGTCGCGTCCATCGGCTCGAACATCACTGCGCCGATGTCGCGGCATGCTTCGAGGCCCTGCTGGGCGATCCGGTGCTGCGCGCGCGGTTCGTCAAAGCAGCGGGCGACAACGAATTCACGGGCACTACCGTGGCCCGCCTGACGTTCCTCGCTTACCTGCACGACTTCGGCAAGTTGAACGCCGGCTTTCAGTTCAAGGTCCGGCCGCGTAACGAGTTGCCGTCTCGCGCCCCGCGGCCGGCCGGACACATCGCAGAAGCGTTGCTCTGCTTCGACCAGCCTGACGTCTGTGAACTGCTGGGGCTCCATGACATCGTGGACGAGTGGGGTGCTGGCATCATTCCTCTCGCGCATGCGATGCTGGCCCATCACGGTCGACCGGCACGCAGACCGACCCGGTCCGGAAGTGGCCCGCCTGAACTGTGGAAGCCGTTTGCCGGGTACGATCCGCGCGCGACGGCCAGGCTGTTGAGCGCACGAGGTCGTTCCTGGTTTCCGACTGCGTTCTCCCGCGGGCCCCACACGCCCGACAGCCCGGCGCTGGCGCATCTATTCGCCGGGATCGTAGCCCTTGCCGATCAACTCGGGTCGGACGAAGAAGCGTTCCGATACGAGCCGGATCCGGATCCGGACTATATCGAGCGCGCCCGTCGCATCGCGGCTGATGTCATCCGGAGCAAGGGGTTTCGGCGGCGCGATTCGATGGCCGTCGCCACCGCTACTGGTTCTCGAGACTTTCGAAGCCTCTTCGATTACCCGGACCTGCGACCATCTCAACGCGCCGTGACCGACGCTCCGGTCGATCACCCGCTGCTGATTCTGGAGAGCGAGACCGGATCCGGCAAGACGGAGGCGGCGATCCTTCGCTTCGCTGCGTTGTGGCATGCCGGCCTTGTGGACGGACTGTACTTCGCGGTGCCGACGCGTGCCGCGGCCAAGCAACTGCACGAACGAGTGCGCCGGGCGTTGGAGCGGCTCTTCCCGCCAGCGGCACATGTCGAGACCGTTCTTGCCGTACCTGGTTATCTCGTCGCTGGCGACGCCGAGGGGCGCCGCGTCGAGCGGTTGCGGTCCTGACTCCGAAGGGCCGGGATCCCCAAAAGAAGCCTGCCCACGACTATTCTCTGCCCATGGGGCGGGCGCTGTATGAAGCGGGATTCTCCGAGCCGCGCCTGGCGCGCCTGCTGTCGGCCGCGCCAGAATTGCGGCGGGAAGTCGCCGTTCGGACGTGCCGCCGCCTTGCGGCCGGTGAATCCAACCGTTTCAATCTTGTGACTCTGGGCGAGTTCGTTCTGTTCGGCGGCGACCACACCGACCGTCGGATTGCCCGCGACTACTACCGCACCCGCGCCGCCGCGGAACGCGTGTCTCAAGACGGGGAGACCTCCACTGATGTCTGATGCTCGTTTCCTCCAGATCCACAGTTTGCACGGCTACTCTGCCGTGTTGCTCAACCGTGATGACTCCGGCCTTGCCAAGCGCATCACCTACGGTGACGCGATCCGCACACGGATCTCGTCGCAATGCCTGAAGCGCCACTGGCGAGTTGCGGACAGCGCCTACGCGCTGCAGAGGATCGACGGCGCCACCGCGAGCGTGCGGTCTCGTGAGACCGTGACAAAGCGCGTCATTGGCCCGTTGGAGGGTGCCGGCCACGACTCGGACGCCATCAAGGCGATCTCGACGGCGTTCCAAATCGCCGTGTACGGGGAAAAGGGCGACAAGCGATCCAATCGACAGCCGCTGCTGCTCGGTGAGCCGGAGATCGCCTACCTTGCCGAGGAAACGCAGAAGATCGCGCGGGACCATGGAAATGAAGCGAAGGCGGCAGGGGTCGCGGCGGCGGAATGGGTCAAGAAGTCGAAGGCGAACATGAGAGCGTTGCGAGACAACTGCGCCATGCCGGGAGGCATTGCCGCTGCGCTGTTCGGGCGCATGGTCACGTCGGATGTCGAAGCCAACATCGATGCGGCCGTCCACGTCGCCCACGCCTCCACGGTGCACGCGGCAGAGAGCGAGAGCGACTACTTCACGGTCGTGGACGATCTGCAACGGGCGGAGGAAGAAGCGGGAGCTGACCACATCGGCGAGACCGAGCTGACCTCCGGGTTGTTCTACGGCTACGTTGTGCTGGACCGCGGCACGCTGCTCGCCAATCTGGGCGGGGATGCCGAGATCGCGGGTGACGTGGCGGCCCGGCTCGTCAGCCTGATCGCCACGGTATCGCCTGGGGCGAAGCTGGGACCGACCGCTCCGTACGGGTACGCGAGCTGGATGCTGGTGGAGGCAGGCGACCGGCAGCCGCGCAGTCTGGCCGAGGCATTTCGCGAGCCGTGCAGACCGGCGACCAGGACGGCGGCCGAGAAGGCGGCACAGCACTTGGAGAAGGTGGATGCGGCGTACGAGACCGGCGAGGAGAGGCGACTCATGAGCCTGGAAGATGCGGCGATGCCCGGCTCGGTCCGCTTGCCATCGCTGAACGAACTTGCTCGATGGTCGGGCGCCGTCGTGCGCACGGGCAGCGCGTGATGCGTTGGATGCACTTGCGTTTCCACGCCCCGCTGGCGGCTTTCGGCGGGGAGATGATCGACGCCCACGGCGTGATTCGGAACATGCCGGCCCAGTCGATGCTCACAGGCCTGCTCGCCAACGCGCTCGGATGGACGCGCGCAATGCGTGCTGAACACCAAGCGTTGCAGGGGCGGATCGTGTTCGGCGTCGTGTGGGAGCGGGGCGTAGCGCGCAGCCGAATGACCGACTACCAGACGGCGCAGCTTGGAAAGAACGATCGGGCATGGACGACCCGCGGCGTTCCGGCGGGGCGCGCCGGTGGAGCCGCCACGTATGCCGGGGCTCATCAACGATGGCGGGACTATCACGCCGACCTGCGTCTGGCGGCTGTGCTTCGGCTCGACCCCGCCGATGCGGACCCCACGCTGGACGCTCTGGCGGCGGCTCTCGATCGGCCTGCAAGGCCGCTCTTCATCGGCCGCAAGTCCTGCTTGCCTTCCGCACGGATTCTCGGGGGCTGGGATCCGTGGATACCTTGGGTTGCCGGAACGGGAGGGTTTCAAAATGCGACGACTGATGGTGACGTTCGTTCTACTCACGGCGCTGGCGTGCGGCGGTTCTCCGACCGAACCGAGCGGCGAAGAGCACGGGCCGGAAGGCGGCGGCGAACCCGGGGAGTCCGGCACGCAGTACAGCTTGACGGATACCGCGGTCGAGACTCGAAGCGGCGTCCAGTTGACCATGAGCTACGACGCGGGCACCGAGACGTTCCGCGGCGAGGTGGTCAATACGACGTCGGCCACGGTCACGCAGGTTCGCGTCGAGATCCACTTGTCGAACGGCGTGGAATTGGGACCGACGCCGCGCGTGGACCTGGCGGCCGGACAGTCGATGCCGGTCGAATTGGACGCCAGCGGCCACACGTTCACCACCTGGAGTGTGCACGTCGAGCTGGGCAGCGGTTCGGCGTAGCAGGTGCGCCCCGCGGGGTCGGGAGAGTTCCCCGCGTCGCCTGGTCGACAAGATGCCTGGCCCTGGGCCAGCGATCCGGCTCCGGGCAGCTCGCAATCAGCATCGTTGCCGCGGGAGGCAGCACCGGGGTGCCGGCGTTGCCGCAGCGCAACGACTGGACGACGTGAACGCCGACGGAATGTGCGCAGCACTCGAGCATCTGCAGCACAAGCTCGGGCGGTGACGCCGGAGGCGCAGTATCCAGTGCCCGGGCTGTCGGCCGGCGTGCCGCGTCAGTCAACTGTCGCAGGGGGCAGCGCTTTGCCGCCTTTGTTCTGGGGTGTGACGGGATGGAGCATCCGGGGTTCGCGGATCATCGCCGGCGGCGACGGCTGTTCGTCGCGGTGATGAAGTGTGCGGACTGGAAGCGCGAGAGCGCCCAGGCGCGGACGCGGGCGTTGCGGCCGAGTCGCTACGGGCCGCAGCCGACGAGGTACTGGCCGGCCGGGACGGCCGCGCCCGGGCGCTCGTGAATCGAGCGATGCGGCGGCTGGGCCTGGTTGCCGACCTGGAGGAACGATGACACGTCGGGGATTGGTAGCTGGGGATCGCGTTTCTGACGGTCGCTTTGCTGCTTCACCAACGATCCCTGCTTGTGCCCCAAGGTACGAGTACATCGTGCTCGGGCCTCAGAGCACGGACGTGATCCGGCACGACCGCTGGACCGGCGACAACGATCACATGTGGATCATCGACCGCGGCCCGGGCTCCCTCACGGCGCCGCTCCCGCTGCGATGACAGCCGCGGACGACTACGGCGCATCGGCTGTCCACCTGGAGACACTGCGGCGGCTGGTCGACGACCGTTGCGAGCGGGTGCGGTTCGCGGGTTTCACGCCGCAGGGCGCGCGGGTGGGGGCGTACTCGTTCTTGCTGTTCAGTCATCGGCGCCGGGTGTGGGTTCAGGCCCCGCTGACTCCCGCGGGCCGTCTCCGGAACGGTACAGGGCGCTGGCGGTTTCGCCAGACGGGGCGAGGCGCCACAGCCGACCCCGTGGGACTACGCCGACTCGGTTCACGACATGGTCGACTGGTTGTGCGCGAAGGCGGGCTGTTGACGCCCCGTAGCCGTGTCAGCGCTGCGGCCGGGTCGGGAGCCGCACCCGGTTGTTTGCCTACGAACCCGTTCTGGATTCGGCGAGAAACCCAATACGCCCAGTATTTGTTGACCAAAACGGAATTCCCTGTAAGTGCGAACGGGTCACAAAGTGGCTGGCAGTACACGAAACGGCTGGCAGCGCGGCTGGCAGCGCCCTGCGCCCGGCGATCTCTATTCTCAAGCACCACCAGCCAGGCGCCTTGGCGGTCACCGCCACCTCCGCCGGGCCGGCACGGCGGCGCGCCAGCCCCACACCGAGGACCCGTGAACTCCGCTCTGTTCCCGCGGCCCGTTACGCCCCCCCGCATCTTTGAGCCCACGGTCCCGCAACGGAAGCCGCGCTCAGCGCCGGGCGCCAACTGACCTTTGCGCCAGGCCCCCACGAGCGTTTTCCGCGGTTTCCACGCACGGTCCGGCCCGCGATGCTCGTGACGGATCGCCCAGTCCCGCGCAGCCGTGCCCAGTCGCGAGCAAACGTCTTGCCTCCCTCCAACCCCTCACGCCGCGGCGACCTGCCGCCGATTCCCGCGAACATCGCAGCCGCCCCAGCAACCACGCAGGCCCACTCCCCATTCGCCGTCAGACGGCCTTCCGTCAACCGTTCCCGTACCCCCCCATTCCGCATCGACAGTCGCTTGTCTCCGTCGGCACATGCGAAACCCAAGCGCTTCGCCTATACTCGCCCAGTGGTCACCAAGAACCCTCACGCCGTAGAACTCGGCCGGCAAGGCGGCAGAGCACGGACCCCTCAGAAAACCGCCGCCGCGCGGCGCAACGGCCGCAAGGGCGGTCGCCCGCCTCAGCGCCATCCCGACCGCCCCGCATCGATCACTCCGCCGCCGGACGACACCACATCGACTCCGAGCGCACCACCACGGCGCCCGTGACTGCCAAGCACCCAGGATCACAAGGATGATGCGCCAAACGGCCTCCGTCGCAAGCAGAGCCCCGGGCATACCCTCACGGTCCCTTCCGGCGTTGCGCAATGTCGACGATAAACTGTGCGAGGCAGTTGCCGCACTGAACCGCAAGGACGTCAACTACTGGGAATTTCGGGACGCGACTGGCAGGGTTGAAGCTCATTCATATTATCAGTACCCGGCGATGATGGTACCGTCGATGCAACGCGTCCTCCTCCAAACCGTTCTTCGGCTACAACCCGGCATTCGCCAATTGGTGGATCCTTTTGCCGGTTCGGGAACGCTCATTGTTGAAGGTATCTCTGAAGGCCTCAACGTTACAGCCTACGACATCAATCCCTTGGCCGTTCTCTTGTGCCGTGCCAAGTCCGAACTTTTCGACACCGACGTGCTCCGAAAAGGCTCCACCGATCTCTTGACAACCCTCGCCGCCGATACGGACTGCACGCACGAAGCATCGTTCGCAAACAAGCTGAAGTGGTTCTCTGAATCCGCCATCATCGAGCTTTCACGACTTCGCCGCGGAATCCGTGGGCTGACAGACCCCCCAACGCGTCGCTTCTACTGGGTAGCACTAGCCGAGACCGTTCGACTCTCCAGTAATTCGAGAACGTCCACCTACAAGCTCCACGTTCGCAAGCCCGAACAGATTGAACGGCTGGCTTCTCCGCAACTTACCTTCGACCGCGTCGTGCAGCGAAACCTCGATGCGCACGAAGAGTTTTGCTCGTCTCTGCGCACTCGTGAGCGTCTCTCGCTGCCAAGGCGGTACGTCGGTAATCTAACGGTCCAGTTGCATGACTCCCGGCTAGCAGACCCGCGCCAGCACGATGTCCTAATCTCCTCTCCCCCGTACGGCGACAATACCACGACCGTGCCCTATGGCCAGAACGCTTATCTACCGTTGCAGTGGATCGACCTCGACGACATCGAGGAGGATCTTTCCACCTCCGATTGCCTCCGGACCGCCTATGAGATCGACCGTCGTAGCCTCGGGGGCTGCCGACGGCGCGGGTCGCTGACCAAAGTGTACGCGACCGTTATGGCGCGCTCCACAACGTTGCGCTCGACTTTCCAGGCCCTATCATCACAGCCTCGTGACCGCCCTGCTCGCGTCTTGTCATTCGTTAATGATCTCAACACCACACTTGCAGCGGCAGCGGCGTCCATTCGGCCGAACGGCTACCTCATATGGACCCTTGGCAATAGACGCGTCGGCAATCAGGAAATTCCGCTCCACCGAATACTGAAGGAATTATTACTCGGCCACGACTGTTCTTTCGTTGCATCTATCGAGCGTCCAATACCCACAAAGCGTATGGCGTCCCGGAATGGTATATCTGACACGATCAAGCATGAGCGAGTACTGATTTTCCGCAAGAATCCACCCACATCTGTGCAGGACGCGTCGACATCATGAAGGGTGCTGTCCACATCGACGCTAACGTGATTCGGCAACTCGGTGACGAATTGGTCACGGATGCTGAACAGGCGATTCTGGAGCTAATCAAGAACAGCTATGACGCAGACGCCGAGTGGGTACGACTTCTTCTGGACACCGAGCACGAGCTCACGCCCCCACTGGAGAGGCCGGGACTTATTCGCGTCGAGGACAACGGTACCGGAATGACCCTTCAGCAACTACATAATGGGTGGTTGCGGATCAGCCTTTCGTTGAAGCGCGAAATCAAGGCTTCCGGCAAAACGAGTACTAGGGGCCGCACACCTCTCGGCGACAAGGGGCTTGGCCGCCTCAGCACGATGAAGCTCGGTGACGTAGTCGAGATTCAGACCTACCCCTCACCCACAGTTGGGTACAGCGTAACCCTCAACTGGTCGGCTTTCTCGCCAGGCACGGATATTGGTGATATCACGGTCAACATCGAGGAGATTGCACCGATTGGCAGGACCGGCACTACACTCAACATCTCAAGCCTTCGTAACGTCGAATACTGGCGCCGCCGCAATAGCGCCGACCGTCTTCAGGGATCCTTGTCCAAGCTGATCTCTCCGTTTAGAAAAGTCCCCGACTTCCGCGTGACTGGACAACTTAACGGTACGCCCATCGCTCCTGAATATTTGACACGCCGGCTTCGCGAAACGGCGACAACGCACTTTTCCTTCCAATGGGGCGACGAGGGCCTTCGCTGTACCGGTCTGCTGAAGTTGTCACTCTTCGCTTTCGACGAATTTGCCTTTCAGCGTCACATTCTCCCCGATGGTGGTACAGCTCTATTTGATGCCCTCGCCAAGTCAAGACAAGGACGTGCACTGCGCGTGCGCGCCGCAAGGGCACCATGGTTCATACAGGTCGAAAAGGCCTGGAGTTCGGAAGAACTCGTGCCCCCTCACGAACGTAATCGACGACGTGTCGATGATCCTGGTCCGTTTGACGGAGAAGTCGACGGATTTGACCTCGACACTATGCAAGACGTTCACACGGAGCTTTTTTCGTCCCGGAGTGACTATCGCGACTTCGTAAAGCGGCTCTCGGGTGTCTCGATCTATCGCGACGGCTTTGCGATCCGTGCCGAAAACGACTGGTTGGGACTTGGCGCGAGTTGGACGTCTGGTCGTAGCTACTACGGGCTGAGGCCAGCGAACACAGTCGGCTTTGTTGCGATTTCCGCGGCGCACAACCAAACCCTCATTGAGAAATCGGACCGGGAGGGGTTCCTTGACAACTCGGCTTCACGGGGCTTCGCCGACATTGTCGCGACATTTGTCGAGTTTGCAAACGAGAGCCTCACCGTGCTGCGCCGTGAATTCAACACCTTTCGCAGCGCGCGTAAGGCAGCCGACGCTCAGCTACCTGTGGCTTTCAAGGAGGCGGACGCCCTCGACGCCTTGAAGCGCCTCGGCCGCACGGTTGCTCGGCGTTCTATGTCCATCAGGACATCCGAAGACCGCCGACGCGAATCCTTTTCTCGGCTCCGAACGGACCTTCGGGCGGCGTCGGGCCTACCATCGCTCGACCAAGAATCCCGCCAAGCGCTCCGTGCGGCGACAGGCCATTTGGCACGAGCCGTTTCGGCTTGGGAGAAGTCGGCCCGTGAGGTGGTGGCGGCGGCTGAGGAGTTTGAGCAACAGAGCCGTATTGCTGACGCGGTGGGCGATCGGCTTGACCAGCTCAAGAACCAAAACGATGAACTACTCGAATTCGTTGCAATTGGACTTGTGGCACAAGCATTGGCCCACGATGTTCGAATGTTGCTTGACGACTTGCTGTCACGCACCCGTAGGCTTTCTTCCCGGATTGAGCCAGCGTCGGCGGAAGACCTCGCGGTGTACATCGAGTCCGTAAGGGGAACGGTACATGCATTGCGAAAGCAGCTCGCGCTTCTCGACCCGATGCAGCGCGCCGCTCGGGAGACTAAGCAACGCGTGGTGTTGTCGAGCTTTCTGGAGGAACTACTACAGTTTCGTGCGGAGAAGTACGGCCGTCACGAGATCGAGGCCTCGGTGACTGTTCAGAATGACTTCACGGTACTGATGAATCGCGGTCGGTTACTGCAAGTCTTCGACAACCTGGTTCGCAACAGTGAGTACTGGCTGCAACACTCCACAACCACACGGCGGTCGATTCGAATTGCAGTTGATCGGCCCAGTGTTGCAGTTTTCGACAACGGACCTGGTGTGAAGGAGTCGCTTGAAGAAACTCTATTCGAGCCTTTCGTGACCGATAAGCCGAGGGGATACGGTAGCGGACTCGGATTGTTCATCGTGTCTCAGCTCCTCAAGCGAGAGAACTGCGGGATCGGCTTGTCGGCTGACCGCAATGGCACTGGTAGGCGGTACAGGTTTCTGGTCGACTTTTCCGGCGCGACCGTCGAGTAAGAATGGGCGTATGACTCTCAAGGACCTAACGAACGCGGCGGGCATCGAGCGGGTGATCTGGGTCGATGACCTTTTCGACCCGGCCACCGAGGCGAACGCCGGCACGGAACTCCGAGAATTGGTCACTCGCGCCAACGTTCGCGGGATGACGATTGCTCTTGCTGAGCGCGTCCTGACACCGAACGGGTCCGTGGACGAGTGGATGGCCGAGATTGTGGAAGCCTGTGAGGAAGGAATGACCGAGGAGTTTGTTGTAGCCCACCTCCGAGAGCGTCTGACGGAGGGCGGGGCCATCCCGATCCCTGACTACACCCAGCCCGCAATCGCCGAGATTGTGGATTCCTTCGGGAGGGAAACGGTAACGACCGTTGGCCGGTCAGATTGGAACGAGGTCAGACCGGTCCTTCGTGACGCGAGGCGAACACTCGTTCTTCTCGATCGAGAGTTCTATGTCGACGGCGTCGAGCACCCGCTGGGCGAGGACATTCTGCGGGACCTAGTGAGAGAGAGGTCTCCCAACGTGTACGTAGTGCTGTTGACGCGGAGCGTCGGCGATGACACAGAACACTTGCGCGCGCAGCTAGCCGAACGTCTTGACATTTCCCTTCAGGATTTTGCGGTTGCTGGCAAGACAGCGGCTGAGGATGAGGATGGGACGGAACGACGCTTGTGTGAGTCGTTCCAGATCCTTTTCACCGCACAGGTTTGCATTGATCTGGCGCGGCGCATCTACGACGTTGCGAAAGGTACCGTCGACAGCACCGTTCTAGCTCTTGCTGACCAGTCAGTATACGATCTGGATCGTGCGGTCTTCCAGAACTCGCTGACGGAAGGCGCGTCTGAGCTGGACGTCTTGGTTAGGATCTTTCTTCTACGCCAGCGAGTGGCCGTGGACTCTGAGCTCGGTTCTAGTGAGGAGTACTTCCGTTTACTCTCCAGGCTCCGCGCTCTACGTACTTTTGCCGGGCCGCTAGTTTCTACGACACACGGGGATCCGGCGGTGCTGGCGCAGTGGCGCCGAGATGAGGTGGTGGATCCCGGTGAGCGGGTAAATGCTGTCCACTCGCCGTTGACTTGCGGCGATGTGTTTGTTCGCGCTAACTCGTCTAAGGTGTTTGTCTTGCTAGGGCAGCCGTGCGATATGGTGGTCCGCCCGGACGGGAGTCGTAACACTCACGAAGCGATATTTGTCAAAGCGGAGAGGCAGAGGGCGGAGACCATTGGTTCGGCGCATTGTTTCTTTTCGATACCGGCTTTGCCGATTGCCGATGGTGATCAATGGCGCTTGGACCTCCGCACGTGGGCCTCTGTGAACCTTCGACTACTTGACTTCGCGGTCTTTAGTGGGAGCGGCGCGGTAAGGTTGGACTTGTCGGTGCAGCCACCAGTGTCTTTGTTGCCGGGTTGGCGGAAAATGCTAGAACGCGCGAGGGCGAGGATCGCCGCGCAGGAGGACTTGCCGTCGGAATACGCGGCGTTGTCTCTTTCCGAGGATCTGCAGCAGACGAGGGCGTCAAGGCGGGACGCTGTGGTTTCGCTACCATACGAACGTGTAGGCCGTCTCCGGGCACCATGGGCCGTCGCTGCGTACGCGGCATTTGCAAGCTACCAAACGCGTGCAGCCTTCAGTCACGACTTCGCTAAGTTGCCGCAGCAGTCATGAGATCGTGAAGGCGCTGGATCAGGAGCGTATCGGCGCTCGCGCTACGCGCGGCCGGCCCCCAAAGCGCGGCCATCGAGGACGTGGCACGCGATGCCACCGGCCTCGCACTGTCGGGGATGAAGGTGGAGAGGCGGCGTGCCGACGGCGGCGAGGCCCGTACCGCGGTGATCCGGAGGAACAGTCGGGTTCACAATCGCGGGGCTGCTACCGGGCGCGGACGACGTGACGTTCACCCTGCGCGGCTCCGGCACGTCGTGCTACGCTGGCCGCCTGGGAGAAACGGTCTGGTAGCGTGGTCCCAATGACAGTTCAGGGCACAGCTGCCCTCATCCAGTTGGTACGTCAGCAGATCGGCACGGAAGGGCTGAGACCGTCGCCAAACGGACCGGCATCCCCCTCGGTCAGCTCCGGAGCTTCGTACAGGGTCGGGGATCGCGACACACCACCGTGCAGTCGATCGCTTCGGCCATGGGGATGCAGACTGTCGATCGCCCAAGTCGAGCAGCGCGGCATGGTGGCTCCGCTCCCTCGATCACTCACCAAGGCGCTCGGCCTGCCCCCCAGACGCCAATGTTGCCGACGCGATCAAGGCGATCGACCGGGACGGCGCAGGGTCGAGACTGCGCAGAGCCATACATTGTCAACGAGCACTGGGAAATGGATCGATTCTGGGCGGAAGGACGACCACAACATGTAGGGGTTGTATGAGCGGGCATCGTCAGCAAGAGCCAGTCTGGACGAGCGTGCGCGGAGCCGGCGTCAGGGCCGGAAGCCCCGCGAAGCGGGGGCGGAGCGAAGCGAAGCGCCTTGACGCCGGTGAGCACACGCGCACGCTGTTCGTCTGACGATGCCGGCGGCACCACAACATCTTGCGGTCGGGGCAACTCCAACATTCGGCGGACCCTCGAGCTCGCCAACACTGGGCCGCAGTTGCGGAGCGCGTGCTGCCGTCCTGGGCGCGAGCGGCTCCCCTGACGTGCATCCGGATGGCCGGCGATTCGATGGAAGCGACGGACGCCGCGCTCGTCGTGGGCGACAGCAACCGCCGCACTGCGGTGGACGGACAACTCTTCGTCGTGCTCGTCGTCGACGCATTGGCGGTCAAGCGCTTTCGGCAAGTCGGGGACCAGTGGAACTTGGTCAGCGACGGCTCGGCTCATTTGCCGAGGCCCCTGACGCCAGACGATCGAAGCGTCGGCCGGGTGGCCTGGCGGGTCCTCGTCGTCGCAGTTCGGTGACCATGATCCGCTAAGACCGCGGGAAAGCGCCGCCGTCGCCCGCCGACTAACCGGCAACTGGTTGCCCACGAAGCAGGTGGACGCGGTCGCCGACGCTCGCTTGGAGACCGCCGAACACGGCGACCACGTGACCCCGGAGGACTGCAGGCCGAACTCGCCAGACTCAAGGCTCGCGTCAGGAGCTCGGAAGGCGCGGGTGTCCCGTCCTCAAGAGGAGAGATTCGCACCCGATAGATGGTCGTCGCCGATGGATGCACTGACTCTCAAGGAACTGTACGAATCCCAACTCGGGGAAGAGCTGAAGCGCCCGCCAACACCGGACTTCAACCGACGCGAGATGTCCTGCATGCTGCGTGTCTCGCGCTCGATGACTCCCGGGGCGCTGTCCGGGCACGACTCTGCCCGGACATGGGTCTGGTCGGACCTCCACCTGGGTCACACCAAGACCATCGAAGTCTTCCAGCGACCCTTCGGGACGGCTGACGAGATGAACGACACGATCTTCCGGAACTGGGAGCAGGTGGTCGCTGCCGCGGACACGATCCTGATCCTCGGTGACGTGACGGTCCACGGTCTCTGGGGCCGACGCCTCAAGCGCGTACATCAGGCCCCGGGGCGGAAGATCCTCGTGTACGGGAACCACGAGATCACCAGCACGGGCTTGGTCGAGACCAACGGTTTCGACGAAGTGCACAGCAGCTTGTACGTGGAGGGCGACCCGCCCCTACTCCTCACGCACGTGCCGCTTCGAGTCATCCCGAAAGATTGCGTGAACATTCACGGCCATCTACATCACACACACGTGCCGGGGAGGACGAGACACATCAACGTCTGCGTCGAGCAGCTCCAGTACCGACCAAGGGCCCTGTCGGCACTTCAGAGGCTCGCCCAGCGCCTCGTAAAGGGCGGGACCGTGCGCGGGCGCACGACAGGAGACAGGCTGGATTGGATCGGCTGAAGAGACTCAGTCCCGCTGGCGTGAAGGCCAGACGGCGGGCAGAAACGCATTCTCTACAACAGCCAATTGTGGGATCCAGAGTGGGATCTCGCAGCCCCAGCGACAGCAAGCCCTTGCATTTCAGTATTTTGCAGGCATTCCCGCTCCAGCGGGGATCGACCCGCTACGCTGGGCAGGAGCGGGCGACGACGTTTCCCCGCACACGCGGGGATGGACCCCCACGAAGTAAGGCGGGAGCCACTTAGCACGCGGCTTCCCCGCACACGCGGGGATGGACCCTACGGCCAGAAGCGCATCGCCCAGAACGTCGAGGGCGGGATCCGCAACCGGACGCCGAGGACCTGCGCAACCGGGATGTGCTGGTCGAGTTCGGCCGGCCGCGAAGTGCAATACTCGGGAGGATGCGTTTCTTCAACACCGCTGGTCCGGTACAGCGGGAGATCCACTACCACGTGCCGCCGCTTGCGCGGCTCGACGTCGACGATCTCCTGCTGTTCATGCGGCAGCGGAAGTACTTCGTGCTGCACGCGCCCCGCCAGACGGGCAAGACGTCGGCGCTGCTGGCGCTGCGGGACGAGCTGAACGCGGGCGGCGATTTCCGCTGCGTGTACGTCAACGTCGAGGTCGGCCAGTCCGCGCGGGAGGACGTGGGGGCGGCGGTGCGCGCCATCCTCAGCGCACTGGTTTCGGAAGCGCGCTACGCCCTCGACGACCGGTTCCTGGACGATGCCTGGCCTGCCGTGCTGCGTGACGCCGGTCCCCACGATGCGCTGCGGGAGACGCTGGCCCGCTGGAGCGGGTCGGACGCGAAACCGCTGGTGCTTCTGATCGACGAGATCGACGCGCTGGTCGGCGACACCCTGCTGGCCGTGCTGCGCCAACTGCGGGCCGGCTACCCGGGACGCCCGAATCACTTTCCCCAGAGCGTGATTCTGTGCGGCGTGCGCGACGTGCGCGACTACCGCATTCGTTCCACCCGGGAGAATGCCGTCATCGCCGGCGGCAGCGCCTTCAACGTCGGGGCGCAGTCCCTGCGGCTGGGCGACTTCTCGCAGCACGAGGTCGAGCACCTGCTGGCCCAGCACACGGGGGAGACCGGTCAGGGTTTCTCGCCGGAGGCGAAGCTCCAGCTCTGGGAGTTGACCCGTGGGCAGCCGTGGCTGGTGAATGCGCTGGCGTACGCAGCCTGCTTCGAGGACGAGGCCGGGCGGGACCGCCGCCGTGCAATCAGCGCCGCCGCCATTCAGGATGCCCGCGAGCAGTTGATCCTGCGCCGCGATACGCATCTGGACCAGCTCGCGGACAAGCTCCAGGAAGAGCGGGTGCGCCGGGTGGTCGAGCCGCTGCTGAGCGGCACCGCCGCCGCCGAGGCGTTGGCCGCCGACGATCTGCAGTACGTGCGCGATCTGGGCCTCGTGACGCGCGTGGGTCCGGTCGCCGTTGCCAACCCGATCTACCGGGAGGTTATCCCGCGCGACCTCACCTACACCACGCAGGAGATGTCGTTCCACCACGACCCGGCCTGGTACGTCGATGAGGACGGTGCGCTGCAGGTCGGCGAGCTGCTGGCCGCGTTCCAGACGTTCTTCCGGGAGCACTCCGAGCACTGGGTGGAGCGGTTCCAGTACCGGGAGGCCGGCCCGCAGTTGCTGCTGCAGGCGTTTTTGCAGCGCATCGTCAACGGCGGCGGCCGCATCGAGCGGGAGTACGGCCTGGGTCGGATGCGCACGGATCTGCTGATCGTCTGGCCGGTTGGCGGGCGAGCCGCGGGAGCGCCCGGCGGGACCTGCGCGAAGCTGCAGACGGTGGTGGTCGAGTGCAAGTTGCTGCACCGGGGCGCTGAACAGACGCTGCGCGAGGGTCTGCAGCAGACGCGCGCCTACATGGACGGCTGCGCGGCGGCGGAGGGGCATCTGGTGATCTTCGACCGCGACGAGGACAAGCCGTGGGACGAGAAGCTGTATCGCCGCGACGAAACCGCTGGCGGCGCGCCCGTCACGGTCTGGGGGATGTGACCGACGCCACGGGCAGGGGGCCGGAGGCGACGAGGCGTTTTCGGCGCGCGTCGACCAGGGCGGCGAATCCCTCGATCGTGCGCGCACCGAGCAGGCGCAGATCGCCCGGTCGCGCGAACACCACCTCGTCGACGGTCTCGAAGCCGCTGCTGCGCAGGTACGCGTAGCCGACGTCACGCGTGATCCGGGCGCCGTTCGCCATGACGAACGCGAGGTCCCTCTTGCTGACCCCGACTCCCGCCTGTGCCAGCAGTCTCTCCGGCAGCCAGGTGTATTCGGAGCCGGTGTCCACCATCACGTCGGCGATGCTCACCGGCGGCTGCTTCCCGGTGAGCTCCTGCAGCTCGCAGTCGACCTTGAACGCACCCATGACGATGCATCGTAGCCTACGCCAGCCGGGCCAGGATGTCGTCCGCGGTGCGGCAGGCCAGCGCAAGCATGGTGAGGGTGGGATTCTGCGTGCCGACGCTGGGCATGGATCCGCAGCCGGCCAGATACAGGTTGGGGTGGTCCCAGGTCCGCTGCTCCGCGTTCACCACGGAATTGGCGCGCGCGTTGCCCATGACGTGCGTGCCGCACATGTGTCCGGCGCCGCGGTAGTTGTAGTCCTCGCCGTCGTGGCGGAATGTGGCGGGGGCGCCGGCGCTGGTCGCCGTATGGTCCGTCGCGCCGAGCAGCTCCATGATCCGCTCCGTCGCGGCGCGCGCCGAGGCGAAGCCGGCCCGCACGTAGTCCGAGATGCCATAGCGGATGCGCGGGCGCGGGATGCCCAGGTTGTCCGTCCAGGTGTCGGACAGCTCGACCCGGTTGGACGGGTCCGCCTCCTGCTCGACGAGGAAGGCGAGCCGGAGCTGCCGCGTCAGGATGCCGTTGACGGCCGCCACGTATTCGCGGTTCGCGAGGATGCGCCGCTCCGGGTTGACGCCGCTGTCGTTGCGGCCATAGATGAAGTCGGCGCCGGTCACGTAGGGATCGCCGATGGGCCAGGTCCAGCCGCCGTTGCCGATCTCGATGCGCCAGGCGGCGCGCCGGCGACGGAACGAACCATCCCGGAACGTCTCGATCCCGGAGGTCGACTGCGGCCCGCGGTAGCCGTAGAACGGGGTCGCGGCCGGCATCAGGGCCCAGGCGAGATAGACCGGATGGTCCATCAGGTGCCGCCCGACCAGGCCCGAGGAGTTCGCGACGCGCCGGCCGGTGACGCGCTCGGTGTTCAACAGGATGCGCGCGTTTTCGATGGCGTGCGCGGCCAGCACGTAGACGCCGCCGGTGGCGATCCCCTCTCCGGTTCGGCCGGTGGCGGCGGGCACCGACACGTCGTCGTAGGTCAGGTAGTGGAGGCCGGTCACCGCGCCGCCCTCGTCGACGTGAACCGCATCGACCACCGCCTTGGGCAGCAGCTCGGCGCGGCCCGTGTCGAGCGCCATGCGCAGGGCGACGCGCGGGTCGTACTTCGCCCGCACCGGACAGATCGGCGTGCAGCTCGCGCTGCCGCGGCAGGGGCTCCGGTTCATGAACGGCCCGGCGTTGCGGCCCGCCGGCGTCGACGTCGTGCGCGCCACCGCCGGTGAGTCCGCCGCGATCGCGGCGCCGTCCACCCGCGCGCGGAAGAGCCGATCGCCATGGGAGGGCACGATCGGTCCCTGCGGATAGTCGTATCCGGCGCCGTAGGCGATGCCGTTTACCCCCTCCTGCTCGGCCCGGTCGCCGGCGACGCCGATGAGCCGCTCGGCCCGCCGGTAGTACGACTCCAGCGCGTCGTAGTCGAGCGGCCAGTCCAGGCCGTGCCCGTAGGTGGAGCGGAGGGTGAAGTCGGCCCCGTCCATGCGGATCGCGGTCCCCATCCAGTGGTTCCCGGTCCCGCCGGCGAGGCGCTCGGAGGTGCTCCCGAACGGCAGCGACCCGGGTGCGTGCTCCAGGTACGAGCGGGCCGGATCGTTCCAGGCGAACAGCAGCGCCTCGGTGGTCGGCCGGGGTGCGTTGGTGCGGCTCGGATCGAGGGCGCCGGCGTCCGGCGGATAGGGAGCCGTCGGCGTCTTGATCGTGGCCAGCAGGTAGCGCTCGAGCAGATCCCCGTGCGTCGTCTCGAGCCCCGGTCCGGCTTCGAGGATCAACACGCGTTTGCCGGCCCGCGCGAGCAGCCAGGCGATGTTGGCGCCGGCGAAGCCGGAGCCGACGATGACCGCGTCGTAGCGTGCTTGTCGTGTCGTGCGCATGGGGAAGGTGGGGCGGCGTGTGTTCCGCCGGGTCGTCAGACCTCGCGCAGGAACTCCGCGAGATCGCGGGCCCGCTCCGACCAGTTGCCGGGCGCGCCCGCGACCCCGGCGGGGCTCGTCTGGGCGAACCGCCAGATCCAGGCGTTCCGGTAGGCGTGGACCGAGACGACGACGTCGGTTCGGTGATCGGGAACCAGGAAGGCGGCCGAGCCCGGCATCCGGGCCGTCTCCATCCCGCCGTACCAGACGCCGTAGAGCCACATCAGCATCGTCAGGCGAGCCAGCGCGCCCACGCCGTCGGGCCGCGGGCTTCCCTCGTTCTCCAGCAGGCGCTGTGCGGCCTGCGGCGGATCGGTACCGGCGGCCGCGGCCCGGCGGTACTCGGCCAGCAACGCAGCGAGCGCGTCGGGGGCGGCCTCGTCGCACAGCGCGTGGAACGTGTCGGCGAGCGGCGCGATGCCCGGCCGGGGCGCCGGCTCCAGGACGGCCGGCTCGACGCCCAGCAGTGCGGACGACAGGTTGGCGTAGTCGCGCGGCGCCGGCGGCACGTCCGGTTGCTTCGCCCCGGCCCACATCGGAAGTCGCCCGGCGAGCAGGAGCGAGCCGGCGGCGCCGGCGCCCTTGATCACCGATCGTCGTGTCAGCGCCATGTTCGGTACGAGCGTATCACCGGACAGTTCGGAGCTGATCCCCACCGTGACCCATGGGCCGCGTTCCTTGCGCCGGCCCAACGGTCAGCGGAGGAGCTCGAGGAATTCCTCCCGCGTCAGGCCGGCGTCGCGAATCAACGCCCTGAGGAGGCCTCGACCCAGTTCGCGGTGCCTCGGGACGGAGAGCCGTCGGCCTGTCCGGCCGATCAGAATCAGGTGGCTTCCCTCCATGCGGTCGAAGACGAATCCGATCCTGGCGACTGCCGTGACGAAGTCATCGCCCGCGATGACAGGGAGGCGCGCCACTATTGCCCCACCTCGATGACCTGATACTCGGATGAGGAAGGAAGCGCGTCGCCGTGCTCGCGCATGCTCGCCAGGTAGCCCTTGATGGCCTCGCGTACGTTCGCCAGTGCCTCCTCCCGCGTGCGTCCCTGGCTGTGGCACCCGGGCAGCGTTGGGCAACTGGCCACCTCCCAACCGTCCTCATCACTCTCGAAGACGACAAGCAGTCTCAGCACGTCACCGCGGTCGTCCACATCTTCCTCGACGACAGGCGCCGCTGGCGACCCTGTAGCGTCACTGTTCATCTGGGCCGGCACCCCGCCGTTCAGCGGCCACTCGCCAACGGACCGCTCGGCAATGTCGAACCCCAGACGAGACAGAATCCTGTGCGCGTCCTGAGCCGTGAAGCCCGCGAGCGGCAGACCGGTCACGAGTCGGATGACCTGCTTGATCGGATACGGCTGCCCGCGCAGCGCGACGAAATACTTGTTGCGTCCGTCTCCCGACCGCGGAAGCTCGCGTTGCGCAGCGCCCAGGACGTCTTCGCGGGTGATGCCGAACCGTCTGCTCCTGATCTGGAAGTCCATGCATCGATCCTTTCGTATTCTGTAGTGTAGTGTAGTGTTCTGTATTGTATGCCTCCAGCCAGGCCCTGTCAATCCGGTGTGCCTGCGGACTGACCGGACGCGCATCCGAGCCTCCGGTGACGCCGGGTGTAGTACGCTGGATCCGGCCAACCGGAAGAGCCGGAAGAGATGACACTGCCCTCCCGGCCCGCGGATCTCGACGAAGGCAGGGACGCCGGTGGTCTGTTTCTGACACTCCCGCCGGTCGTTCAGCTCGACGACGAGCAGTTCTACGAGTTGTGCCGGTTGAACCGCGAGTTGCGCATCGAGCGCGCGGCCGGGGGAGGACTGTCCATCATGCCGCCGGCCGGAGGCGACACGAGCCGCAGGAACGCGGAGATCGCCAGACAACTGGGGAATTGGGCCGCCCGCACTGGAACCGGCACCTGCTTCGATTCTTCATGCGGCTTCGTGCTCCCGAACGGCGCGATTCGCTCTCCCGACGCATCCTGGGTCCTCCGCGAGCGCCTGAATGCCCTGACGGAACGTCAGCGCAGCCGTTTTCTGCCGCTGTGTCCCGACTTCGTCGTGGAGTTGCGTTCGCCGACCGACAGTCTGGCGGCCCTCCAGGACAAGATGCGCGAGTACATGGACAACGGAGCCGGCCTCGGCTGGCTGATCGATCCGCTGCGCAGGGAGGTCTTCGTCTACCGGCCGGACGGTTCGAGCGAGTGCCTGCGTGCGCCGGAGCACGTGTCGGCCGAGCTCCGGATGGCGGGGTTCCGCCTGGAGTTGCACGAGATCTGGTAGTCGTTGACACGTCTGCCGCCAACCAATAGCATGCGAGGTTCGAGAACCCAGCGGGTGAGGTGCGCCTTCGTGACGAAGACCAGTGTGGCGTTGCTCTTGTCGGTGGCCGCGCTTGCGGTCGGCGGGGTGATTTCGGTGGCGTCGGCGGCGCAGGAGCCGTCGGCCAACGGCGTCGCCGAGTCTGCGGCATCGGTTGCGCCGGGGCCGGGGGAGGCCGCCGCGGCGTCCGACAGCGCCGCCCACCGCGCATTGCTCGACCGCTTCTGCGTCACCTGCCACAACGAGCAAATGGTGAACGGCCGGGGCCGCGCCGCCTCGCCGCTCGTCGGGCAGCTCCGCGCCGTCGGCCTCACCCTCGACACGCTCGATCTCACCGAGGTGGGCAGTCACGCGGACCGGTGGGAGAAGGTGGTCCGCAAGCTGCGCGGCGGGGTCATGCCGCCGGCCGGCCGGCCGAGGCCGTCCGCGGACGAGCTCGAGGCGTTCCTGACCTGGCTCGAAGGCGAGCTCGACAGCGCCTGGACCGAGACCCGCGATCCGGGCCGGACGGCGACCTTCCACCGCCTGAACCGCACCGAGTACACGAACGCGATTCGCGACCTGCTGGCGGTGGAGATCGACGCGGACGATTTCCTGCCGGCCGACGATGCGAGCTTCGGCTTCGACAACATCGGCGGCCTGCTGAGGATGTCGCAGTCGCTGATGGAGCGCTACCTCGCCGCGGCGCGCACCATCAGCCGGCTGGCCGTCGGCAGCGCGCCGCCGGCGACGTCGGCCGACACCTACGAGGCGGCGCAGGATCTGCCGCAGCACGGCCGCGTCGAGGCGCTGCCGTTCGGCACGCGCGGCGGTCTCTACATCGAGCACCTGTTTCCGCGCGACGCCGAGTACGACGTACGCGTCGAGCTGACCGGCACGCGGGGCCTGCGCGAGAACCACGACCTGGAGGTGACGCTGGACGGCGAGCCGGTGAAGCTGATTACCCTGGGCCCGCAACGGGACGGCGCACCGGCCAACATGTACGCGCAGGCGTCCACGGTGGACTTCCGGATGCCCGTCGCGGCCGGACCGCGCGAGGTGGGCGTCACCTTCTTCAAGAAGCCGTCCGCACTGGTCGAGCAGGTGCGCGAGCCGTTCCCGAACCCGCGCGTGGCCGGCAACCCCGGGGGCCTGGCCGGGCAGCAGCCGTTCGTGCGCAGCGTGACGATCACCGGCCCCTACGGCGGCTCCGGCGTGACCGAGACCCCGTCGCGCGAGCGTATCTTCACCTGCCGCCCGACGGACACCGCCGCGGAGGCGTCCTGCGCCCACGAGATCCTGTCGGCCCTCGCGCGGCGCGCCTACCGGCGTCCGGTCACCGCCGGCGAGATGCAGGTGCTGCTCGACTTCTACGCGCAGGGCCGCCGCGACGGCAGTTTCGAGGACGGCGTCGAGCTGGCCATCCGCCGTATGCTCGTGAGCCCCGAGTTCCTCTACCGCATCGAGTCCGACCCGGTCCGCGCGGCGCCGGGCAAGCCGTACCGCGTCCCGGATCTGGAGCTCGCCTCGCGGCTGTCGTTCTTCCTGTGGAGCAGCATCCCGGACGACGAGTTGCTCGAGGCGGCCGAGCAGGGCCGCCTGAGCGACCCGGACGAGCTGGAGCGGCAGGTGCGCCGGATGGTGGCCGACCCGCGCTCGGAGACGCTGACCACCAACTTCGCGGCGCAGTGGCTGCAGCTCCGCAACCTGGAGACGACGGTGCGGCCCGGCGATCCGTTCTCGGTCGCCTTCGACGAGTCGCTGCGGCAGAGCATGCTGCGCGAGACCGAGCTCTTCGTCGACCGCATCGTGCGCGACGACCGCGGCATGATCGAGCTGCTGACCGCCGACTACACGTTCCTCAACGAGCGGCTCGCCGAGCACTACGGGATCCCGGGGGTGACCGGCAGCCACTTCCGGCGCGTGGCGCTGCCGGCCGACGGCAACCGGCGCGGCATCCTGGGGCACGGCAGCATCCTGACCCTGACGTCGCACGCCATCCGCACGTCGCCGGTGCTGCGCGGCAAGTGGATCCTGGACAACCTGCTGGGCACGCCGCCGCCGGACCCGCCGCCGAACATCCCGGCCCTGAACGATCAGAGGACCCAGGCGCGTCGGCCGACGGTGCGCGCGCGCATGGAGGCGCACCGCAACAACCCGGCCTGCTCGGCCTGCCACTCGATGATCGATCCGACCGGCTTCGCGCTGGAGAACTTCGACGCCATCGGCCGCTGGCGCGAGGTCGACGAGTCGTTCAACGCGATCGATCCGTCCGGCGTGCTGCCCGACGGCCGCGCCTTCGCCGACGTCGCCGGTATGCGCCGGGCGCTGGCCGACAACGCCGGGCAGTTCGTCACCACCGTGACCGAGAAGCTGATGACCTACGCCCTCGGCCGGGGGCTCGAGCCCATCGACATGCCGACGCTGCGCCGCATCGTGCGGGAGGCGGCGGCCGACGACTACCGGTTCCAGACCGTCATTCTCGGCATCGTCAAGAGTGACCCGTTCCTGATGAGGAGAGCGCAGTCATGATCGTCACCCAGAAATCGCTGTCTCGCCGGACCGTGCTGCGCGGCCTCGGCGCCACCGTCGCCCTGCCGCTGCTCGACGCCATGGTGCCGGCGCTCTCGGCCGCCGCCCGGTCGGTGACGGCGCCCGTGCCGCGCCTTGCGTTCTTCTACGTGCCGAACGGGATGCTGCCGCACAACTTCCATCCGCAGGGGAGCGGCGGGTCGGACTTCGATCTGACCCCGGTGCTGGGACCGCTCGCGTCCCACCGCGATCGCATGACGGTGGTGACCGGCCTGAGCAACTCCGGCGTCGTGAGCCCCAACGAGGGCGGCGGCGTCCACACGCGCGCGCACGGCGGCTGGCTCAACGGCATCCTGCCGAAGCGGACCGAAGGGGCGGACATCCGCGCCGGCAAGACGATCGATCAGTACGCGGCGGACAAGCTGGGGGCGGACACGGCGCTGCGCTCGCTGGAGCTGACCACCGAGTCGAACTACCAGGTCGGCAACTGCGAGAACGGCTATAGCTGCGCCTACCGCAACTCCACGTCGTGGCTCACCCCGACGACCCCGCTGCCGCACGAGCGCGATCCGCGCGTCGTCTTCCAGCGCCTGTTCGGCGACGGCGGCAGCGTCGAGGCGCGCCTCGCGCAGATGAAGACCGACCGCAGCATCCTCGACTCGGTCACCGACAGCATCCACCGCCTGGAGCGCAAGGTCGGCGTGCACGACCGCGCCACCGTCGACGAGTACCTGCAGTCGATCCGCGCCATCGAGCGGCGCATCCAGCGCACCGAGGAGACCAACACCACCACGCCGCTGCCGGCCGTCGACCAGCCGGCCGGCGTCCCCGACGACTACGAGGAGCACGTCGGGCTGCTGCAGGACATGCTGGTGCTCGCCTTCCAGGCCGACATCACCCGCGTGAGCTGCATGCAGATGGCGCGCGAGACGAGCGGTCGCACCTATCCGAACATCGGTGTGCCGGAGGCGCACCACACGGTGTCGCACCACCAGCAGGACCCGCACAATATCGCGCAGTACACGAAGATCAGCCAGTACCAGATGAGCCTCTTCGCCAAGCTGGTCGAGAAGATGAAGAACACGCCGGACGGCGACGGCACGCTGCTCGATCAGGCCATCCTGCTGCAGGGGGCCGGCATGGGCGACGGCGACCAGCACACGCCTTACAACCTGCCGATCACCCTGATGGGCGGCGGCTGCGGGCAGCTCGCCGGCAACCGGCACCTCGTCTACGAGATGCACACGCCGTTCATGAACCTCGGGCTGACTCTGCTCGAGAAGGTCGGCGTGAAGGTCGACAGCATTTCCGACAGCACCGGACCGCTGACGGGGGTGTAGCTCGACAATCGTCGCGCTTCGGCTCCGGTTGCCGCCCAACCCCGCCTGGCCGGGAGTCTGCATCGCTCCTGCGGCGCAGACTCCCAAGCGTGTCCGCCGTCAAGCCGGATCGTACAGGCACGCGTCCAGGAGGCTGAGCGCCTCGTCGAGCACGATGCGGGGCGCCTTCTCCACGAACGTGACGTTGCGGCTGCGGTAGTCGACCGTCCTGATCTGCTCGACCATGATGTAGCCCGTCAGCGACGATTCGACCGGCACGGCAACGTGAAAGGGCACTCTCCTGTACGTGTTGGTCAACGGGCAGACCATTGCCAGTCCGGTATGGCGGTTGAACAGGGTGTTGCTGACCACCAGCGCAGGACGCCGGCTTCGTTGTTCGCGGCCGGACTGGGGATCGAACGTCACCACCACGAAGTCCCCTTTCTCGGGGACGTAGCGGGGCACGGCCTACCATACTTCCCGGCCGACGGGGGGACCCCAGTCCTCTTCCGCGACGCGGTAGTCGTTCGGCATGTCGGCAACCAACGCCCGCAGATCATGTCGTCCGCGCACGGTGGCCGCCGGTTCGACGACGAGGCGCCGGTCCCGGATCGAGATGCGAACCTGATCGCCCACGTGGATGCCGACTTCCTCCAGCAGGGACTTGGCGATGCGGAGCCCCTGACTGTTTCCCCACTTCTGCACCCTGGTTACCATCGATCCCCCCGGATGGACGCTGATGTATACCTAAAGTATAGCCTGGCGTGGATCGTGACCAGTACCTGCTGGCCCGGCGCGGGCGGCTGGAGCCTTCGTTCGGGGAGAGCGTCGTGCGGTACAGTGTTCAGGCCGGTTCCACGTCGAACGCGGTGATGTCGCGTGTCTCGGCGCCGACCTCGACGCCGATCAGGTGAATGTTGCGGCCCGGCGCGTGGTACTTGTCTGCGTAGCGGCGCGCCTTCAACTGCGCCAGGGCCGCACCCTGCTCCGAACGCTCCGCCACCTTGAACTCGAACAGGTAGACGTTGTTCTCCAGCCGCAACGCCATGTCCAGTCGGCCGCGGCTGGTGGCGTCCTCCACGGTCAGACCGTCCAGCGAGGCCCGGAACCAGGCGTAGAACACGCTCGACCAGTACCCCTCGTAGCGGGCGATGTCGTTTCTTCGGTGCCAGTCGTGCGGAATGCCGGCCAGCAGCCGCCGGAACAGCGCCTCGGCGCCGGTCCAATCCTGCACCGCGAGAAGGCGACGGAGTACGCCGGCGTCCCCCGCCGACCGCCAGTTCGGCGCCAGCGCGTCCAGCAGGCTCTCGTTCAGGCCCCGCCGTACCTCCCGGTTCGGGTACGCGAGCCGGTACAGCGTTCTCCCGTCGCGCCGCTCCTCGTCCACGATGGTCAGGTAGCCGGTCTGGAAGAGCAGCGCCTCCGCAGGCATGGCGTCCACGTCGAACGTCGACAGCAGGGTCGCGTCGGCGTGGACGTTCTCGAGGTCCGGGGCCGCGAAGCCGCGCCGGAGCAGCGTATCGATCAGGAAGCGCGGCGTCGCCGTCTCGAACCAATGCGCCTCGAACTCCCGGCTGGCGAAGAGATGGAGGATGGCGTAGGGGTTGTAGACGTTCTCGTTCCCGCGCCAGGCGTAGCCGTTGTACCAGGCGCGGATCTCGTTGCGCTCCAGGCCCGGCAGCTCCGGGGCGAACACCGTGTCGAGGTCCGCGTCGGTGTAACCGCAGATCGCCGAGTAGTGCGGGTTCAGGGTGAGGTCGGTGAGGTTGTTCAGTCCGGAGAACAGGCTCACCTTGCTGAACCTGCTCACACCGGTTATGAAGGTGATCTCGACGTGCGCGTCGCAGTCCTTGATCGTGCCGTACAGCCCGCGCAGGTCGTCGCGGTTGGCTCTCGCGGTCTCCGGCGCGTCCAGCGCGTCCAGAATCGGCTTGTCGTACTCGTCCACCAGCACGACTACCCGCCGTCCGGCCCGCTCGCTCAGCGTTTCGATCAGGCGGCGGAAGAGCACGGGCGCGCTGCCTGCGCGCGGCTCGACGCCGGCCCGCCTGCCGATGTCCTCGAGCTGCGCCGCTGCAATCTCCTCGAGGACGCCGGGCCGCTTGAAGTTGCCGCTGCCGAAGCTCAACCGCACGACCGGGTGTTGCTTCGACCAGTCCCAGCCGTCGTGGACGGCCAAGCCGCGGAACAGCGGCTCGCTGCCCTCGTAGAGCTCCTTGAGCGTGTCCAGGAACAGGCTCTTGCCGAACCGCCGCGGGCGCGACAGAAAGTAGTGCTTGCCGGCGTCGTTTCCCAGTCGCCGGGCGTAGGCGGTCTTGTCGACATAGTAGTAGCCTTCTTCCCGAATCTGGCGGAAGGTCTGGATGCCGACGGGAAGCTTGCGCTTCTCCATGGCCGTCATTCTACCCGGCGGTCACGGGCCGCCGGAGGCCGAGCACGCCGTGCCAGGAGTCTGCGCCGTGGAAACGGAGTAGACTCCTGGACAGGCCCGGTTGGGCGGCAAATCGGAGGCCGCAGCGCGACCTTACTTGTGGTCGTGTTCGGCGGCGATTGTCGGGCAGGATGGGCGTCCGGGACGATGTGCGAGGTGGTTGTCATGCATGCCAACAGCAGGAAGAGTTCGTACATTTCGACTTCGCTGGTCGCCGTGGCCGTGCTCGTCGCAGGCCTGGCCGCCACGTTCACGGTGGAGGCGGCCGCGCGGCGGGACGCGCCGCTGATCGCGGCGGTCAAGGCGGTGGACGTGGAAACGGTGCGCTCGCTGGTCGTCGACCGGGGCGTCGACGTGAACCAGGCCGCGCCGGACGGCGCCACCGCGTTGCACTGGGCGGTGCACAGGAACGACGCGGGGCTTGTCGACCTGCTGCTCGATGCCGGGGCCGACGTCTCGGCGGTCAACCGCTACGGCGTGCAGCCCATCTCGCTGGCGGCCGAGAACGGCAACGCCGAGATTCTCGAGGCGCTGCTCGACGCCGGCGCCGATCCGAACGCCGCGTTGCCGGAGGGCGAGACGGTCCTGATGACCGCCGCGCGCACGGGCGATGCGGCGGCCATTCGGGTGCTGCTCGTGCGGGGCGCCGACCCGAACCTGCGCGACGGCTTCCGCGGCCAGACGGCGCTGATGTGGGCCGCCGCCCGCAACAATGCGGACGCCGTGCACGCGCTGGCCGAGCTGGGCGCCGACGTCCACGCCGAGACCGAGACGGTCGCGCGGCCGCCACTCGGCAACCAGCTCTTCTATGCTCCGCCGCCCACCGGCTTCACGGCGCTGCTGTTCGCGGCCCGGAGCGGGCACATCGACGCGGTGCAGGTACTGCTCGCGGCCGGTGCCGACGTCAACGACACGCTGTCGGACGGGCAGAGCGCGCTGGTCGTAGCGGTGGCCAACGCCAACTGGGAGCTGGCCGACTACCTGCTCGACCGCGGCGCCGACCCGAACCTGGCCGGGGCCGGCTGGAACGCTCTGCACCAGCTTCTGCGCACGCGCCGGATGAACACCGGCTTCGGATTTCCCGGACCCATCCCCAGCGGCAGCGTCGACAGCATCGACGTGCTGAAGAAGATGATTGCCGTCGGCGGCGACGTCGACGCGCGGATGACCGTCAACGGCATGAAGGACGGCCAGCGCAACCGCCTCAACCGGCTTGGCGCGACCCCCTTCTTCCTGGCCGCCAAGGTGACCGACACCGAGGCGATGCGGGTGCTGCTGGACGCGGGCGCCGACGCGACGGTACCGAGCGCCGACGGCACGACGCCGCTGATGGTCGCCTCCGGGGTCGCCATCTGGAATCCGGGCGAAGACGGCGGATCGCTGCCGGGCCAGGAGAACGAGGTCCTCGACGCCGTGAAGCTGTGCCTCGAGCATGGCAACGACATCAACGCCGCCAACTACCGCGGCATGACCGCCCTGCACGGCGCCGCCTTCCGCGGCGCGAACAACGTCGCCGAGTACCTGGTGGAGCAGGGCGCCGACTTGGACGCGCGCACCGATCTCGGCTACTCGCCGCTCGCCATCGCCGACGGCTTCAGCTACTCCGACTTCTACAAGGCGCAGAAGCACACCGCCGTGCTGCTCCGCACGATGATGGAGGAGCGCGGCATCTCCACCGACGGCGAGGGCCACGCCATCCCCGGCACCCTCTGCTTCGACTGCCTGCAGACCCGGCGCGACCAGATCGAGGACCGGGTCGCGTGGGAGGCCGCGCTCGAGGCGGAGTTCAGGGCGCAGCTCGGCGTGACGAAGTAGCAGGGGACGGGTACGGGTGTCAGCCGGCGCCGCGCTCGTCCCGCAGCGCCTCGAGCTCAGCGATTGCTTCGAAGTCCTTGACGCGGCCGGCGGATCGCTTGAGATGGATCAGGCGATCGAGCGTTACGCACCGGCACGTGACGCCGAAGGCCGTCACCTCATCGGTATCCGGGAGGAGTGGTTCGTAGGTGCCGCCGCCGGCGATTTCTCCGAGCAGGTCGATGGCGTCAGCGTGAAGTTGAGCCCGCGGGCGAGTGTCTCGGCATCCCACTGGAAGGGGAGGCCGGCGGGGGCGCCGCGCAGACCTGGCGCGTAGGGAGCCAGGGCGTTCACGAGCCGCGCCAGATTGTCGGGCGTCCGCTGGTAGACGACGTCGACGTCCAAAGTCAGCCGGGCCGACCCGTGCACGGTGGCGGCGGCTCCGCCGACGAGGATGTACGCGACATCCTGGTCGGCGAGGACGCGGAGCAGGGTCGCGAAATCGGTCACGATGCGTGCCGCGCTGCACGTCCGGCGCGCTGCAGCTCTTCGGCGAACCGCTGAAGCTCCATCAACTGGCGCAGCCGCTCCTCCACACTGAGCTTCAGGTTCTCGCGCAGCAGGCTCCGATCGATGTCCTTCTTGTAGACCTCGATGACCGGGTCGACGACGGGCCGGGAGCCTTGCGCCACGATGGGAGTCTACATCCGCGGAAGTCCGGATCAGGCCGGAACTACGATGGGCGGCGAGAGGTTCCGGGCATGAACGGGCTCTCGGCCAGCCGCGTCTCTTCGAGCCTGCGATCGTCTCGCTTCTTGCCGGAAATCTTCCACCGCGTGGCTGGAAATCAACCATGCAGTGGACGATTTCCAGCCGCGGGCCGGCGGATTACTGGCCGGCGTTCACCTCCGCCGGCACGTTCCCGTGCGGCTTGAGCGCCGCCACGCCCGGTCCGGACGGCCCGCGCAGCGTGAACCAGAGCGTGCCCTCCGCGTCGCGGTCGAGCTTCGGCGTGTGCGCCTGCAGCTCCGGGAACGGGAAGTAGGTGAACTCGTTCGTCTTCTGGTCGAAGCGCACCAGCGAGTTGTAGATGCCGTTCTCGACCCACAGGTTGTCGTCGTCGTCCGGCCAGACGTCGTAGGGGTTGCCGTCCTTGAGCGGCAGCACGTACTCGGTGACCGCCGACGTGACGGGGTCGATCTTCGAGATGGCGTTGCCGAAGTAGTGCGCCGCCCAGATCTTGCCGTCCGAGTCGATGGCGGGCCGCCGCGCCGGGTTGGCCAGCGGGTACGACCGCCACGCGGCCGTCTCCTGGTTGTACATGAAGATGGCCGGCGTGTGCAGGCCGACGGCCCAGACCCGGTCCTGCCGGTCGACGACGATGCCGTAGCCGCTGAACCCGGACAGGGGTTCCCACTCGGTGAAGTCCTCCGCCGCGAGGTCGAAGCGGCCGATGCGGCCGGCCGAGGCGAAGTAGGTGTACCAGAAGCTGCCGCGGGAATCGACCCACACGCTGTGCGGCCCGGCGCCCTTGGTCGGCAGCGGGTAGCGCTTCATCTCGCCGGTGGCCGGATCGAGCTCGCCGAAGTGGTCGCCGGTCAGCTCGACCCAGTAGACGCGGCCGCGGTACTCGACGATGCCGTGCGGCGTGACGTTGATGTTCTCCGGGTTCTCGATCCACAGCTCGTCGGTCCGCGTCTCGAAATCGGGGTCCCGGCTGTTCATGCGGATGATCGAGTTCGAGCCGTTGCCCGACACCCAGATGACGCCCGGCTCGGCGCGGCTCGCGAAGACGCTGTGGATGCTGCCGCGCGGCGGCGCGCCGTTCGAGAGCAGGCGTTGGGGGCCGCGCTTCAGCTCGTACTCGATGTAGATCGCCTCGGACAGCGCCTCCTCGTCGCGGACGAGCGGGTCGAGCTCGAGGTCGCGCGGCGTCGAGCCCGGTCCGAACAGGGAGGTCAGGTACTCGATGATCAGCTCCTTCTCCTCGACCGACACCAGGTCGTGCGTTATCTGCGGCACGCCCGGCGACATGTTGGCGACACGGCCGTCGATGTCGAACATCCGGTCGACCGCCCGGCGCCAGCCGCGCTCGTTGCGCGGCCCGCGGCGGTGGAAACCGGCCGGGCCGTGGCACCCAAAGCAGGAGCGCAGCATGACGTCGCGGGCGGGGTGGGGCGGATACAGCGTGTCGAAGTCGACGATCTCCGCCGCGCGGTCGTCCGCCGCGCCGCCGCCGTAGTTGCGCTGGGCCGACGCCCCGCGCGCCGCGGCGCCCTGCTCGGGTCCGGCGCCGAGCGCCGTCAAGGCGATGTCGACGGTGGTCGTCGCGCCCGCGCCCACCTCGACCGTCGCGGTCGGCGACTCGAACGCCTCCTCGACGACGCGGACGTCGTAGGTGCTCGGCGGCAGGTTGAAGATGCGGTAGCGCCCGCCCTGCGTGTAGACGGTGTAGGCGATGCGGTGGACGGTGTCGTGCGCCTTGACGCGCAGGGCGCGCACCTCGCCGTGGTCGGCGGTCACGCTGCCGGCGATCACGCCGGTGGCGCTGGTGTCCTGGGCGAGCGCGAGACTGCCGGGAAACGTGCCGGCGCCGGCGAGCAGGAACGCCGCGATCGTCGCCGATGCCACGCCGGTTCGACGCCGAGCCGTCACCTCGATACGCATGGGACCTCCCTCTCTTGGGCCGCGTGGCAGTGAGGGCCGGCGTAGCCCGACAATCGTCGCCCGCGGATCCGATTGCCGCCCAACCGGCCTGACCTGGAGTCTACGCCATTCCACGGCACGGACTACAGGTGCACTTCGACTCGACGCTCAAGCTTCCCCGTCGCGCCTTGCCGCGCGGGCGCCTCGCCGCTCTCGGTGCCACGCGGCGTTTCACCACGGGCTCCTGGAGCAGCCTACGGCCAGAGCATCCGCCACCCGGTGAAGTACTCCGCTTCACCCCAGGTGATGCGCAGCATCCCGGAGGGTACGGTCCCCTCTTCCGCCGGCACGTCGGGTTCCAGCGTGACTGCCAGGCTGCGGACCGTTGCCGCCAGCGGCCGGCGATCGACAGGCGTCCTGCCGAAGTCGAAGGAAGGGTCGTAGTCCGTGCCCCACTGCCGGGTCTGGCGGCTGACGATCAGCTCGCCGTCGTGCTCGCGCGGAAGCATGAACAGCGTGTACTCCCCGCGCGGCACGTCGAGCTCGCCGAAGCGGGCGTCGAAGTCGAGGGTCAGGCGCGTGGCCCAGTTCGCACCCAGACGCCAGACCTCGCCGTAGGGGACGAGGCCGCCGAATATCTCCCGGTCCCGCGCGTGGGGCTGGCCGTAGTCGATGGTGATGCGGGATGGACCCGAGTGGGACGGGGTGTAGGTGAACCACCCGCCGTCGCGCAGCACGCGGCCGTCGAAGGTCACGCTCGTCGTCACCCGGCCGCTGGGGGCCACCTTGGGGACGGGCTGCGCACCACGGTTCTGCGCGGCGAGCGAGGTCGCAAGCACGACGACGGCCAGTGCGGCGGGTCCGGCACGAAAGCTGGGGGTGCGCATGTCGATGTCATTCTATGGTCAGCCGGCACGGGGTGCGATCGCCGTCCCGGTGTGTCGTCGAGCTCCGTCGCCGGGTCCTCCGGGGCGCTGGCCAGAGCGGGCGACGTCGTTCCCGATCCTGTCTGGAAGGCCCGGACGCGGGTGTAAGATGGCGGCCATGGCGCGCGCAGCCGCACTGTTCCTGCTGGCCCTGGTGCTGGCCGGGACCGGGTTCCTCAGCGTCCACGCGGCCGCAACGGGCGCGGAGGCCGCACGCGGGTCCGGCGGCGCGCCGGGGCGGCAACCCGCTTCCGGGGCGGAGTCCCAACTCGCGTTGCTCGATCGCTACTGCGTCACCTGCCACAACCAGCGGCTGCGGACCGGCGGTCTGGCGCTGGACGCGCTCGACCTCTCTCGCGTCGGCGATGCGCCGGCGATCTGGGAGCGCGTCGTCCTGAAGCTGCGCGGCGGCATGATGCCCCCGGCCGGCCGGCCGCGCCCGGACCGCCAGACCTACGACGGCCTCCGGGCATGGCTCGAGGCGGAGCTGGACCGCGCCGCCGCTGCGCGGCTGGAGCCGGGCCGCGTGCCGACGCACCGCCTGAACCGCGCCGAGTACGCGAACGCGGTCCGCGATCTCCTGGCCCTCGAGGTCGACGCCGCCGCCCTGCTGCCGGCCGACGACACCGGCCACGGCTTCGACAACCTGGCGGGCACGCTGGCCCTCTCGCCGGTGCTGATGGAGCGCTACCTGTCGGCGGCGCGGCGCATCAGCCGACTCGCGGTCGGCGATCCCGCGATCGGCCCGGGCTTCACGTCGCAGGTCTACGCGGTGCCGATCACGATGGAGCAGAACGATCGGATGAGCGAGGACCTGCCGTTCGGGTCGCGCGCCGGCCTCGCTGTCCGCCATCGTTTCCCGCTTGACGGCGAGTACCTCGTCGCGATTCGGCTGAAGCGCAGCGTCTACGAGTACATCGTCAACCTCGACGAGGCGCACGACCTCGACCTGCGGATCGATGGCCGGCGCGTCGCGCGGTTCACGGTCGGCGGCACGGCCCCGGGAAGGCCGGCGCCGGTCACCTTCTCCGGGACCTTCGTGGCGGCCGGCGAGGCGGAGTATCCGAGCCAGGACTGGGACGACTACCGGACCGGGGCCGACGCGGATCTGACCGTGCGCGTGCCGGTGCGCGCCGGCACGCGGGTGGTCGGCGTGTCGTTCGTCGCCAAGTCGTGGGAGCAGGAGGGCGTGCTGCAGCCGCCGCTGCGCGAGTACGGCGCCACCGTCACCGAGACCACCGACACGTCGCCGCGGCCGGAAGGGCCGGGCGTGGAGAGCGTCGCCATCGACGGGCCGTACGCCGCAAGCGGACCCGGACAGACGGCTAGTCGCGCCCGCATCTTCGTCTGCCGCCCCGGCCGTCGCGCCGGGGATGAAGACTGCGCCCGGGAGATCCTGGCCACCCTGGCCCGCCGGGCCTGGCGCCGCCCGGTCGACGATGCGGATCTCGCGCCCCTGCTCGGGTTCTACCGCGCGGGCCGGGAGACGGACGGCTTCGAGGCCGGCATCCGCATGGCGCTCGAACGCCTCCTCATCGATCCGGAGTTCCTGTTCCGCATCGAGCGGGATCCGGCAGACGCCCCTCCCGGCACGCCGTACCGGCTGTCGGACCTCGAGCTCGCCTCGCGGCTGTCGTTCTTCCTCTGGAGCAGCATTCCGGACGACGACCTTCTGGACGCCGCCATCGGGGGCCGCCTGTCCGATCCGGTGGAACGCGAACGCCAGGTGCGGCGCATGCTCGCCGACGCGCGGTCGCGCGCGCTCGTCGACAACTTCGCCGGCCAATGGCTGTCGCTGCGCAGCGTCGAGGGCATCGCTCCCGATCCGAACCTGTTTCCCGACTTCGACGAGAACCTCCGCGAGGCCTTGCGGCAGGAGACCGAGCGGTTCGTGGAGAGCCACCTGCGCGAGGACCGGAGCGTCGTCGACCTGCTGCGCGCGGACCACTCGTTCCTCAACGAGCGGCTTGCCCGCCACTACGGGATTCCGGGCGTCACGGGAAGCCACTACCGGCGGGTGAAGCTGCCGGACGGCCCGCGCGGCGGCCTGCTCGGCCACGGCAGCATCCTTGCCGCCACGTCGTACGGCAACCGCACCTCCCCGGTGCTGCGGGCGAAGTGGCTCCTGGAGAACATCCTCGGCACGCCGCCCGCCCCGCCGCCCCCCGACATCCCGCCGCTGCCGGCGCGCGGGGAGGCGGGCGAGCCCCGCACCGTGCGCGAGCGCCTGGCGCGGCACCGGCGCAACGCGGCCTGCGCGGTCTGCCACGCACCGATGGACCCGCTCGGCTTCGCGCTCGAGAACTTCGACGCGGTCGGGGCCTGGCGTACCCGCGACGCCGGCCTGCCGGTCGACGCCTCGGCGGTCCTCGCGGACGGGACGACGTCGTTCGACGGTCCCGCCGGGCTCAGGAGGGTGCTGCTGGACCGCTCGGAGCAGTTCGTGGAGACGGTCGCCGAGAAGCTGCTCACCTACGCTCTCGGCCGCGGAATCGAGCACTACGACCGCCCGGTGGTCCGGGCCATCGCCGGCGCTGCGGCGGAGGACGACTATCGCTGGTCGTCCCTGATTCTGGGCATCGTCGAGAGCACGCCGTTCCGGATGCGGAGGTCGGAGTCATGATCATCACCAGGAAGGTCGTTCCCCGCCGGACGGTGCTGCGCGGCCTCGGCGCGGCGGTGGCGCTGCCGCTGCTCGACGGGATGGCGCCGGCGCTGACCGCGCTCAGCCGTTCCCCGGCCCGGCCGGTGCGCCGGTTCGGCGTCGTCTACGTGCCGAACGGGGTGGTGATCGACGAATGGACGCCGGCCGCGACCGGCGCCGGGTTCGAGTTCTCTCCCATCCTCGAGCCGCTCGAGCCGTTCCGGGATCGCCTGCTCGTGCTGACGGGACTGACCCAGAACGTCAACGGGCGGACCGCGCGCAGCGGGGCGGTCCACGGCCGCTGCGCGACCAAGTACCTCACCGGCGCCATTCCGCGGCCCTTCGGGCAGGAGGGCAACGACTTCCTGGCCGACGTCTCGCTCGACCAGCTCCTCGCCCGGGAGATGGGGCAGGACACCGCGCTCGGATCCCTGGAGCTGTCGCTGGAGTCCGGCGACAAGGGGGCGGGCACCTGCGACGGCGGCTACAGTTGCACGTACAGCCACACCATCACGTGGCGCGGCCCGCGGACCCCGCTTCCCATGGAGCACAACCCGCGCGCGGTCTTCGAGCGGATGTTCGGCGCCGGCGGCAGCACGGACCCGGCGGTCCGGCGGGCGCGGCTGGCGCAGAACCGCAGCCTGCTCGACTCGGTCGGCGAGAAGGCGGCCGACCTCGCCCGCGATCTCGGTCCGGGGGACGCGGCCAAGCTGGCGGAGTACCTCGACGCCGTGCGGGACATCGAGCGGCGGATCCAGCGCATGGAGGCGCAGGCGGCGCGGGAACTTCCGGCGTTCGACCAGCCGGCCGGCGTGCCCGCGAGCTTCGCGGACCACGCGCGGCTGATGTTCGATCTGCAGGTGCTCGCGTATCAGAGCGACCTGACGCGCGTCATCACGTTCATGGTGGGCCGCGAGTTCAGCAGCCGCACCTATCCGGAGATCGGCGCGCCCGGCGGACACCATCCGCTGTCGCACGAGGACAGCTCGATCAGCCGCGAGCAGTTGATCCGCATCAACACGCACCACGCCGAGCAGTTCGCCTACTACCTCGGCCGGCTGGCCGCGACCCCGGACGGCGACGGCTCGCTGCTGGATCACGTCGTCCTCTACTACGGGGCGGGCATGTCCGAGGGCGATCACCAGCCGTGGAACCTGCCGCTGGTGGTGGCGGGCGGCGGCGGGGGCCGGTTGAACGGCGGCCGGCACCTGCGCTACGACGGCGGTACCGGCGGCGGCCGATCCGTCGCCGGCGGCACGCCGCTCGCCAACCTGCACCTGACGGTGGCGGAGAAGCTGGGCATGCGGCTCGACAGTCTCCACGACAGCACGGGGCGGCTGGACCTCTAGCGCCATGGCGAGACGCGCGCTGCTGCTTGCAGCACTTCTGGTTGCGGCGCCGGCCGCCGTCCAGGGTCAGTCGGCGCCCGCATCCGTTGCGTCACGCCTGATCCCGGCCGTGCGAGCCGTGGACGTTGCCGCCGTGCGGGCCCTGCTCGCCGCAACGGTCGACGCGAACGTGCGGCAGCCGGACGGCGCCACCGCCCTTCACTGGGCGGTCCACCGGGAGAACGTGGAGATTGCGGATCTGCTCATCGGCGCCGGCGCCGACGTCGACGCGGCGAACGATCTCGGCGTCACCCCGCTCCTGATGGCATGCGCCCGCGGACACGGCGCGCTGGTCGAGCGTCTCCTGGCGGCCGGCGCGGATCCGAACCGGGCGCTCGCCGGCGGTGAGACGGCTCTGATGGCGGCGGCGCGCGCGGGGAGCCTGGGGGCGGTGAACGCCCTGCTGGATGCCGGAGCGCACGTGAACGCCACCGAGACGACGCGCGGTCAGTCGGCCTTGATGTGGGCGGTCGCGAACCGGCAGCCGGCGATCACCCGGGTGCTCCTCGAGTACGGGGCGGACGTTCACGCCCGCACCGGCACCCGGCGGCGGGTCTACAACATGGGCGGCAGCCGCTCGGCCGGCTCGGCGTCGCGCGGCATCGCCCTCGAGGAGGTCGCCGAGGGCGGCACCACCCCGCTGCTGTTCGCGGCGCGCTCGGGCGACCTGGAGTCGGCCCGCCTGCTGATCGCCGCCGGCGCGGACGTGCACGACACCGCCGCCGACGGCAATACCGCCCTCAACATCGCGGCCCACAGCGGTCACGGGTCGCTGGCCGCCTTCCTGCTCGCCGAGGGGGCGGACCCGAACGCGGCGCCGCTCGGCTACACGGCGCTGCACGCGGCGGTGCTGCGGGGCACGCTGCGCGACCGCGGCGTCGCGAACGACGATGCGGGGGCCGGGCTGCCGCTGGTGCGCGCGCTCCTCGCGCACGGGGCCGATCCGAACGCGCGGTTGACCAGAGGCACGCCGGTGCGGCGCTGGAGCCACGACTTCGCCTTCATGGATCGGTGGGTCGGCGCCACACCCTTCTGGCTCGCCGCCCGGTTCCTGGAGATCGAGATGCTGCGGGTGCTCGCGGCCGCCGGCGCGGATCCGCGGCAGCCGAGCCGGGACGGCACCACGCCGCTGATGGCGGCGGCGGGCCAGGGCTACAACCGGGGCGGCGGCAGCGCGTTCATCCGGAACCGGCGCGACTTCTCCTCCTACAACCCGGTCGAGTCGGCCGCGCTCGGCTCGACGATCCCGGCCGCCGAGCAGCGCCTGGCCCGCGAGGCGGTCGCAGCGGTGCTGGAGCTGGGCGCGGACGTCGACGCGGCCAACGATGGCGGCGACACCGCCCTGCACGCCGCGGCCTCGCACGGCATGAATCGCGTCATCGAGCTGTTGACGTCACGCGGCGCCGACTCGAACGCGCAGAACCGGCGCGGCGAGACGCCGCTGGCGCTGGCCTTCTACGCCGACGGTATCGGCGGCGACCGTTTCGTGCGCGAGGACACCGCGGCGCTCCTCCGTTCGCTGTCGGAATCGGACGCGCCGGATGACGCCGGAGTGGACGTCGCGCACCCGGCCCGGCCGCATGAACATCCCGCAGCGCAGGGTCTGGCGAATCCGATAGCCGCGACACCGGCCTCGGTGGCCGCCGGCGCCGCGCGCTACCGCACGCACTGCGCGACGTGCCATGGCCCGACCGGACGCGGGGACGGCCGGCTGGCGGCCGCCGCCGCCGCCTACGGTGCGCGACCGTCGAACCTGGCCGACACGACGTGGCGGCACGGCGGCAGCGACGGCGAGATCTTCGCGACAATCCGCGACGGCATCGGACCGGACTTCGCGATGGACGCCTTCCGCGGCCGTCTCAGCGAGCCGGACATCTGGAACCTGGTGAACTACCTGCGGAGCCTGCGCTGAGAGCCGGCCGTCCGGCGAGCGGGCAACGCGTAAGCAGCCCGGCCCGCAGCGTCGTCAACACAGGCAGTGCCGATGATCGCTCGGGCTGCCGCGCCGCTCGCGGGACCCTTCGGCCGCGCTGGGAGTTTCGCTGCTGCGAAGCTCCTGCTCGCACTACTTCTGCTCGCAGGCGTCCAGCCTGCGGCTGCCCTGCAGACTGCGCTGGGGCCCAGGGAGCCGGCTGCCCGCATATCCGGCACCGTTTCCGACGCGACCGGCGGCGTCATGTGGGCCGCCACCGTGCGCGTGTTCGCCGACGGGTCCGCGGAGCCCGTGCGGGAGACCGCGACGGATCGCAACGGCCGCTTCAGCGTGGAGGTGCCCGCCGGCACGTATCGCGTACGGGTGTCGGCGCCGGCGTTTCAGACCGTGGATCGTCTGGTCGATGCCGCCCCCGGCCTGGAGCCGCTGGCCGTGACCCTGGCCCTCGAGGCGCTGGAGGAGAGCGTCGACGTCGTCGACAGGGTGGGGGAGTTCGCCGTGGACGCGCTGTCGACGCTGACGGCCACGACGCTCTCCGGGGACGACCTGCTGGGGCTGCCGGCCGACGAGGAGGATCTGGCGCTCTACCTGATGCTGCTGGCCGGCGCGGACTCCAGCGACGATTTCGAGGACGACGTAGCCGGCTTCATCATCGACGGCTTCGACGAGGGCCGGTTGCCGCGGCCGGAGGAGATCGCGCAGATCATCATCGATCCCACGCCGCTCCGGGCGGACGGCGGCGGCGAGGGGCCGCGCATCGAGATCATCACGCGCCCGGGGATGGGCCGCTGGCGGCGATCGGCGAGCTTCGACTTCTCCGACGAGGCGCTCGACGCGACGACGCCGGGCGAGCGGACGAAGCCGGCGCGACAGACGCGCAACGTCGACCTCGACCTGCGCGGACCGGTCCTCCCCGGCCGCTTGGCCGTGGACATCGAAGCGTCGACCGATCGCCAGCAGCGCGCGGCCGACTCATTGCGGGCGATAACGCCGGCCGGCAACGTGTTCGACGGCGTCGTCCGCCCGCGGCGCGAGCACGAGCTGGAGCTCGATGCCGACATCGAGGTCGCCGCCAACCGCAGCATGGGGGTCCGGTTCGACTACGAGACCCGCCGCACCGGGAACAGCGGCGTGGGCGGCTTCACCCTGGCCGAACGGGGCACGAACGACACGCGGCGCGACTGGTCGTTCCAGGTCAGCGAGCGCAGGCTGGGAGAAGCGTTCGTCAACGACCTGCGGGTCCGCATGAGACGACGAGGATCGAGCGCGACCCCGGTGTCCGATGGGGTGGCCATCGATGTCGCCGACGCCTTCAACCGCGGCGGGGGGACCCGGCGGAATCTGGACCAGGCGACCCGCCTGCAGGTGGAGGACCGGCTCCGCTGGCAGCGCAGGGGCTGGAGCTTCCAGGCCGGTTTCGAGGCGCGCTACGACCGCAACTACAGCCTGTCGGAAGACAACTACAACGGCACGTTCGACTTCGCCAGCCTGCACGACTACTGCGGCGCGACCGGCTTCGCCGGCGTCAACTGCGATCCCACGCGGCGCATCGTCGGCGAGGCGCTCGGGCGCGGCGTCGCCCCGACCTATCGGAACGGCCGCGGCGAGACGGTCGCGATCACCGGACTGCCGACCACCTTCACGCTGACGTCGGGCAACGGCGAGCTGGACATCACCGAACTGGGCGTCGAGAGCTACGTCCAGGCCGACCGGGAGTTCGGCGAGCGGGCGAGCCTGCGGCTGGGGTTGCGCTACGAGGCGACCAACTACTCGGTCGACTATCTGCGCTTCGACCCGACCGTCAATCTCCAGTACCGGCTCTTCGACGACACCATCGTCAGCGCCGGGGCGCGGGTGCCGTTCCGGGACTTCCGGGATCACGTGCGGCTAATCCGCAACGACGGGTCGACGTATCAGAAGCAGCTCTCCATCTCGTCGCCGTCGTTCCCGGATCCGTTCCTGGGGGGGCGGGCCGTCATCGACGAGCGGCGCACGTCCCTGTACCGCCTCGACCCCGCCTACCGGTCCCCCTACAGCGTCGATCCGCAGCTCAACCTGACGCAGCAACTGGCCGGCGGACTGCGCCTGTCGGTGTCCTACCGCCTGAGCCACGGGTACCGCCAGCAGCGCATCCGCAACGTCAACGCACCGTTTCCGGGCACGCCCCTGCCGCCGGAGATCCTGATGCTGCCGCGCGACGTCCGGCAGGAGACGGTGGATCGAATGCGGCCGTTCTACCCCAACGTCGGCAACATCTACCAGATCGAGTCGACGGGCAGGTCGGTGGGCCGGCGCCTGCGGGTCCGGCTCGAGCGGCGCCGGAGCCTGCAGGTGGCGGGGCTCGGCCTGTCGGGGAGCCTGAACTACAGCTACCGCGCCGGCGAGGACGACGACGACTTCAACAATCCGTACCTGCCGGCCTGGGGGCTCGCCCGCCGGGGGCACTGGGTGCAGTCGCAGTTCCGTGTCCGGCTCCCGCGCGATGCGGGGCTGAGGCAACCGTTCCTGCGGGCCCTCGCCCGCGCCACCTACGAGGGGACGGCCTTCAACTTCAATCTGCGCGCCAGCTCGGGCCGTCCGTACAGCATCCGCAGCGGGCGCGACCTGAACGGCGATCAGTCGACCCGCGACCGGCCTCCCGGCGTCGCCCGCAACACCGAGACCGGCCCGGCGCGCATCAATCTGGACATGACGTTCACGAAGGAGTTCCGGCCGCGGACCACGGATCTCGCCCAGGCGGGCGGCGCCCGGGGCACGGAGCGGCTGATCCGCTTCCAGGCACGCTTCTACAACGTGTTCAACGTCACGAACGTGCGCGGCTACAGCGGCGTGCTGTCGTCGCCGCTGTTCGGCGAACCGACCGGGTTCCTGCGCGGCCGGACGGTGCGCCTGTCGATGCACGTCGATTTCTGACCCCGCCGCCGCCGCCGGGCAGGCCCGCCGACTGCAGGGAGTTTCAATAAAGGTGGAGCGGTCCGCCGCGGGCACGGCAACCGGGGCGCAAGAGCTGTCGAAGGGGGGCACCGCGCGGCGGAGGTGCCGGTGCACGGGGCGCGTGCGGGCGATTCTGGCTCGATCCACCGGCGTGTGGTACATTCACCGACACCTCTAGACCACGGAGTAGGACTCATGCCCGTTTATCTCAGAACATTCGCCTCGGTGCTCGTGATTCTCGGTCTGGCGGCCGCCGCCGGCGCCCAGGGTCGCGACATTCTGCCGCCGGTACCGACGCCGACAGACATCAAGCCGGGCAGCATTACCTGCGACGAGTGCCCGTATCCGGCCCCGAGCAAGTATCTCGACATCAGTGTCTACAGCCAGGACGTGCGCATCTCCTACATGGACATCGCGCCGACCGGCACGGCCAACGGCCACGTCGTCCTGCTGATGCACGGCAACAACTTCGGCGGCTTCTACTTCGGCGACATCATCGACGGGCTGACCGACGCCGGATTTCGCGTCATCGTCCCGGACCAGATCGGGTACGGCAAGTCGTCGAAGCCGATTGCGCCGTACAACTTCAACACGCAGGCGCGCAACACCCAGCTCATCCTCGAGCACGAGGGGATCGACAAGGTCATGGCGGTCGGCCACTCGATGGGCGGCATGCTCGCCACGCGGTTCACCACGCAGTATCCCGACTCGGTGGAGCGGCTGGTCATCTACAACCCCATCGGCCTCTCCGACAACCGGTTCAATCGCCCGATGACGCCGGTCGATCAGATCTACGAGCGGATCCTCCAGACCGACTACCAGAGCACCCGCCGGAGCCTCAGCCGGTACGTCGGGCACGACCCGTCGGCCTGGAACGACAAGTTCGAGCTCTACACCCGCATCCGCTCGTCGTGGACCCTCAGCTCCGACTTTCCGCGCCTCGCCATGGTGCAGGCGATCATCAGCCAGATGCTCTACCAGGACCCGGTCGTCTACGACTGGGCGCATGTCCACGTGCCGACGCTCGCCTTCGGGGGCGCGGAGGATCTGCTGCTCGGTCCGGCGGAGGTCTTTCAGGAGCGAATGCAGGTGTTGGCCGACACCGTCCCGAACGGAAACGGTCGCACGCTGCTCTTTCCCGGGCTGGGTCATGTGCCGCACCTGGAGCGGCCGGACATCATCGTGCCCGCGCTCGTCGACTACCTGATGGAAGGCGTCGAGTAGCGCGGTTCCCGTTGCCTGCGCGCGTTGCGGGTTCAGAAGCCGGTCTCGAAGGCGCGCTGGTCCGGCGGGACGACCGGCTCGAAGATGCGTTCGACCTCGCGGTGCAGGCGTGCGGCCAGCTCCTTGCGGTCGCCCGCGGCGACGGCCACCGGTCCGAACCGGACCACGACATCGAAGCGCCGCAGCTCGAACAGGCACTGCGCGTGGGCGAAGAGGGGCGCGTCGCCCCACCAGCAGACCGAGAGGTGTGCCGGGGGCCCTCCGGGCGGCGTGCGGCAGGTGAGCGCCGCCGCGTGAACCGGCATCCCCGTGCGCGCCGCGTGGTCGAGAAGAGAAGTGCGAAAGCGGCGGACCTCGAATCCCTGCGTGCTCGTCCCTTCGGGGAAGACGACAACGCCGTAGCCGCGGCGCAGCACGTCCTCGATGAGCCGATTGACGCGCAGCACGTCACGGCCCGTCTTCCGGTCTATGAAGATGGTGCCCACCGAACGGCAGAGGATTCCGACGATCGGCCATGAACGCATCTCCATCTTGGCGACGAACCATGCGTCGGCGCAGGATGCCAGCACCGGAATGTCGACGTAGCCGAGGTGGTTGCAGACGAGCAGAAACGGCGCTCGCGGAGGCGTTCCCTCCACGCGCACGCGGGCGCCGATGACGCGCAGGCAGATGCGCGCCCAGACGCGGAAGATGGCGTTGCGGGCGGGCCGTCGCAGGCGCGGTGCCGGCAGGAGCAGGGCGAAGGCCGTCCACAGGAAGGCGAAGAAGGCGCCGGTGACCAGCGACAGCAACGCGATTCGTCGGTAGCGCCGCAGGAGCCGGGTAAACGCCGGCGGCGTGCTGTGGCTCAATCGGTCCCCCGGACCTGATCGGGCAGCAGCGCTGGTTCATGCGGACGGCATGGCGCCGTGCTTGCGCTGTTCCGGGTCGCGGCCGACCTGCAGAACTTCCGTGAAGCCCGGGACTGGCGCTTCTGCTTCATCGATCCGCAGGGAAGCACGCGCCGCGCTCCGGCGTTTCCCACCGCGGCGGTGTCACGAGATCGGCCGCCTCCAGCCGTCCGCCGCGGGTACCGAGCCAGTTGGCGACCGCCTCCCGGACCAGCGGCGCCGACGCCTGCGCCGCAGCCGGGGGCACGTCGACGGCGTCGCGCGCGGCGCGCCGGGCGAAGAAATCCGTGGTCGCCACGACGAGCGTTTCGTCCGGGCCGATCGGTGTTCCCGATGGCCGGACGATCTCGAGCTCCCGCCGGTCCCCGTCGCAGGCCACCCGTACGCGGATGCCCGACACGCTCGGGATGCCTCGCAGGCTGCGGGCCAGCTCGCGCGTCAATTCGCGGGCCAGGGCCTGCCGCACCTGAGCGCCGGTCATCGCCAGCTCGACGATGCGGTTGTCGAAGGCGAACACGTCGTAGAGGGGTCCGCGGGTGAGCGCCCCGGCCGGCAGATCCCTGCGCAGCCCCGCCCGTCTGCCACCCATGCCGATCGCCAGATCGGCGCCCGGCGCGGCGGCCAGGAGCGCATCCGCGAAGAGGTTGCCGAGCGGCGATTCGATGCCGTCCGGATTCCGCGGGAGAGGTGTCTCCAGGGTGACGCCGAGCGGCTCGGCGCGCCAGCGGTTCACCCGGTCGAGCGCCGGTTGCATCGCGACGACGATCGATTGGTCGGGCCGGACGGGCGTACCCTCGTAGGTCGCGGGCGTGTCGCCGCCGTTCGCGCAGGACCACCCGTCCGGGGCGACGGCGGCGCAGACCGCCTGGGGCGGAAAGAGCCGTGCGGACACGACCCCGGCGCCGCGCTCGACGGTCAGGTCGACCCGCGCGAAGGCGCTCCCGCGCGAGTAGGCCTGGACGATCGGGATGCCCGCCACCTCGTGCGCCACCGCCCGGTGGGTGTGTCCGGCGACGATCGCGTCGACGAGGCCGGGCGGCAGCCGCCGGGCCAACTGGAAGATCTCGGCGTCGTCGTCGCACGACGACAGGTCGGTGGGATCGTCGAACCGAAAGCAGGCGCCGCCGGCGTGCGCGAGCATCACCACGAGGTCGGCGCCGCGCCGGCGCAGGCGCCGCGCTTCGCTCTCGACGGCGGGCTCGAGCGCGGTCGTATCGAGCCCCTGGACGTTGGCGGCGAGCGTTCTGGTGAGCCCGTAGCGGGTCATGACCCCCACGATGCCCACCCGCAGGCCCGCGGTGTCGACGATCGTGGACGGCCGCACGTTCGGCCACTCCACCGGGCGTCCGGTCGCCGCGTCGATCAGGTTCGCCGCGAGGAACGGAAACCGTGCCCGCGCGGCCGCGGCCTTGAGCGCACCGCGCATGTCGGGCGTCCGATCCCCCGCGGGCGTTGCGCTCTTCCCGGCCGCGTCGTCGACCGCCCCGTAGTCGAACTCGTGGTTGCCGATGGCGAGCGCGTCGTAGCCGAGCGCGTTGTACGCGTCGACGACGAGGGCCCCTTCCGAGATGTTGGAGGCGATGCCGCCCTCGAAGGTGTCGCCCGCGTCCAGCAGCAGCATCGCGCCGCCGTCGGCCTGCCTCGCCGCGCGAAGATTGCGCAGATACCCGCCCAGCAGCGCAAGGCCTCCGCGCCCGCCGTTCGGGAAGACGCGGCCGTGCAGGTCGGTGGTGCCGACGATCGAAAGCGTGACGCGTCGGGTCGCGCCGTGCGGATCGGTCGCGGGGTCCTGCCCGGCCAGGGCCGACCCCGCGAGCAGAACCCAGGCGGCCACCAGCGCGGCTGCGACGACAATCGGCGGGCGCAGGCACGTCATGACAGAATTCTACCGGGCTCGACTATCTCCGGGTGGATGCGGCCGGCGCCCATGTCGCCCTGCGCGCGGGTTGTCGCTCGCATCGACCACCCAGCCGGCCCCGCCCCGGCTCGGGCAAGAGGAGAACGGATGATGGTATCGGTGAAGGGAGCTGATCGCAGAACTCGTTCCGTTGCGTTCTGCGGCGCAGACTCCTAGACTGGACGCGTCATGAGCATGGTCACCCGTGTGCTGATCGTCGTCGGCTGCCTGCTGTCGATCCCGGTGGCGGCGGTCACCACCGCGGCAGTCAAGCAACGGTTCGCCGATGGGCCGAACCGGCTGTTTTCCGGCGGCCCCCTGGTGGCCGGCGAGCTGCACGCCGGCCCCGAACCCGACTGGAGCTTCGTGAGGGACATCCCCACCATCGAGCTGCAGTTGCTGGATCCTCCCCGGTCGCGCCGCATCTGGACGACCGAGCACGACGGTCGACTCTATGTCTGGTCCGGCTACATGGGCACCGCCGTGGGGCGGTTGTGGAAGCGCTGGCCGGTGCAGGCGGAACGCGACGGCCGCGCGGTGCTCCGGATCGAGGGCAAGCGCTACGAGCGCCGGCTCGTGCGGATCGAATCCGGGGAGATACTGGATGGCATCGCTGCGGCCATCCGCGACAAGTACCCGTCGCAGGTGACCCGGGCGTCCGTGGAAGCGGGCGACTCCTGGGTCTTCGAGGCGACGCCGAAGGACTGACGGAAATGGGACTCCCTGAACTGTCCCCGGACCGGGCGATGCGGTACTTCTACTGGGGCATCGCCGGCGCTCTGGCCGTCACGATCCTCTCGGTGCTGTTCGTCCCCGGTGTGGACGACTTCGTCGAGCGCACCTTCCAGGGTCTCGTGGGCCGCGCCGCTCGCTGAAAGCCGCTTGGCGCAGGGGCAAGCGGGGCGCGGGTGCCGATTCCAACCGGCGTCGAGACCGGCGCGTACGGGCCGCGGACGGTTCTCTAGATTCCCGTCAGATACCGCAGCGTGCCCGTGCTGTCGCCGAAGGTCTCCACCGGCAGTCCCAGCTTCTCGAGCACGGCGACGTGCAGGTTCGACAGCGGCGTGTCGTGCTCGTAGCGCAGATGGCGACCGCCCTTCACGCGTCCTGCCGCCCCGCCGGCCAGCAGCGCCGGCAGGTCGAGGTGGAAGTGGAGGTTGCCGTCGCTGATGCCCGCGCCGTAGAGGAACAGCGAGTGGTCGAGCAGCGAGCCGTCGCCGTCCGGGATCGACTGCATCCTCTCCAGGAAGTAGCCGAACTGCCGGATGTGATGCGTGTTGATCCGGGCCAGCATCGCCAGGTTGCCGGGATCGTTCTGGTGGTGCGAGTAGCCGTGGTGGCCGCCCGGCACGCCGATCTCGGGGAACGATCGGCCGCTGACCTCCCGGCCGAACATGAAGGTGCTGACGCGCGTCAGGTCGGTCTGGTAGGCCAGGATCAGCAGGTCGAACATCAGCCGGCAGTGCTCCTCGAACGTGTCGGGGATGCCGGCCGGCTGCTCGACGACGGGGATCTCGCGGTCGCTCTGCCGCTCGGCCATCTGGATGCGCCGCTCGACGTCCCGGACCGCGTCGAGGTACTGGGCCAGCTTGAGCTGGTCGCCGTGGCCGAGGGTGCGGCGGAGTGCGTCCGCCTCGCCGGTCACGAAATCCAGGATGCTGCGGTCCTGGCGCAGGCGGGCCAGCCGCGCCTGGACGTCCGTGCTGTCGGTGGCGCCGAACAGGCGCTCGAACACGGCGCGCGGGTTGTTCTCCATCGGCAGCGGGGTGGTCGGCGTGCGCCAGGCGATGGTGTTCGTGTAGGCGCAGCTATAGCCCTGGTCGCAGGCTCCGAGCACCTCCACCGAGTCGATGGCCAGCTCCAGCGAGGCGAGTTGGGTCTCGTTGCCGAACGCACGGGCAGCGATTTGGTCCACGGAGACGCCGGCCCGGATGTCGGGGCCCTCGGTCTTCTTGACGTGCACGCCGGTCAGCCACGTGGACGCGGCGCGGGCGTGGTCTCCGACCCCTTCGCCCTCGCGGGGGATGGCCACCTTGTCGGCCAGGCCGCTCAGCACGTTGACCCGCTCGCGCACCGGCGCCAGCGGCTCGAGGACCGGCGTCAGCTCCAGCGTCGTGCCCGTTCCCGTCGGGGTCCAGGCGCGCATCTCGACGCCGTTCGGCACGTAGACGGCGCCGAAGCGGCGGACGGGATTGGCCGCCGAGTTGCGGATCGCCGCAAACGCCGGGACCATGCCGTCCAGCAGCGGCAGCGCCAGCGAGGCGCCGAGACCGCGGAGCACCGTACGGCGGGAAAGCGTCTTCTTCGTGATGATCATCTCTGCATCCTCATCGCCCGCTACGGCGCGCTCTGGTCGCTCGCGTCCAACGGCCTCCGCATCCGGAACGGCGCGCTCTCGACGATACCGAGAATCAGCGACGACCAGCGATAGTCGTCGGCCCGCGCGTCGCGGAGAATCCGGCGGACGGCGGGCGCATCGCGGTGGTCCAGCCCGCGCCCGAGTGCGTAGGTCAGCAGCTTCTCGGTGACGGCGGTGGCGAACTCGGTGGCCCACGGCTCGCGCAGCAGCGCGTCGCGGAACGCGGCGGGGCCGTCGAACGGGGCGCCGTCGGGCAACTCGCCCGAGGCGTCGATGGCGGTGCCTGCTCCGTCCTCACCCGCGCGCCAGCGTCCGACCGCGTCGAAGTTCTCGAGGGCGAACCCCAGCGGGTCGATCTTCGCGTGACAGGTGGAGCACGCGGGGCTGGCCCGATGCTGCGCCATCCGCTCGCGCATGGTCGCCGGCGCCGCGGCGGTGTCCTCTTCGCCGAGCTCGGGGATGTCGGGCGGCGGCGGTGGCGGCGGCGCGCCCAGCAGGTTCTCCAGGAGCCACTTGCCGCGCAGCACGGGCGACGTACGGTGCGGGTACGACGTCACCGTCAGGATGCTTCCGTGACCGAGCAGGCCGGCCCGCCGGTCGTCGCGGTACCGCACGCGCCGGAAGTGGTTCCCGTAGACGTTGGGGATGCCGTAGTGCCGGGCCAGCCGTTCGTTGACGAAGGTGTAGTCCGCGCGCAGCAGGTCGTGGACGCTGCGGTCCTCGCGGAGCTGGCTGCCGAAGAGCAGCTCGGTCTCGCGCCGGAGCGCCTCCCGCAGGTTGTCGTCGAACTCGGGGAACCGCGTGGTGTCCGGCGCCGCGGTGCGCAGGTTGCGAAGATAGAGCCACTGGCCGGCGAAGTTCTCCACCAGAGCCTGAGAGCGCGGGTCGGCCAGCATCCGGCGCACCTGCGATTCCAGCACCGCCGGGTCGCCGAGCTCCCCGCGGGCGGCCAGGTCCACGAGCTCGTCGTCCGGGATGCTGCTCCACAGGAAGAACGACAGCCGCGAGGCCAGGTCGAGGTCGGCGATGCGGTAGGGGGCGCCGGGCGCTGCGTCGACCGGCTCGCGTTCCACCCGGAACAGGAACTTCGGCGACACGAGCAGCGCCTCGAGGGCCCACCGGATGCCGTCGTCGAAGCCGTCTCCCGCGTTCCGCCCCGCCTCGAAGGCGGCGAGGAGGGGCGCGGTGTCGGCGGCGGTCACCGGCCGCCGGTACGCGCGGCGGGCGAGCGACGCGAGGATGCGCTCGGCGCACGGCCGTTCGCCGGTGTCTTCGTTCGGTTGGCAGATGAAGATGGCCCGGCGGCTCGGGGTGTCCGCGGGCGCCTGTCCGTCGAAGGGGCCGACCACCTCGATCCGCTCCACGGACGGAGCGTTCGGGTAGAGCGTGAAGGCGAAGCTGGTGATCGGGGGCGGCGCCGGCCGTCCGTCGACCGGCAGCGACCGCCCGATCTCCTCGACGAAGGAAGCGCCCAGCAGCCGGGTGCCGGCGGTCACCGGGATGCGTACCGCCAGCGGCTCCCTCCCCGCCAGGTCGAAGAGTCGGACGCGCTCGCGGTCGAAACGGATCTCGAGTCGGTGCCCGGCGCGCGCGCGTCCCCGCAGGGCCACGCGAATCACGTACTCCGCGTCGAGCGGGAAGTGGTGCCGCACCGCGAGCCCGCCGCGGGACCCGAAGGGCAGGTCCTCGCTGACGCGGCCGTCCTGCGACAGCAGCGGCGACGTCTTGTAGACGGCGGTGGCCGGGCGCAGCGTCGGGTCGCCGACGGCGCGGCGGCTGATCTTCGCCGCCGCCAGCAGGTAGCGTTCCAGCAGTCCCGGCGAGACCGACAGCACGTCGCCGATGTTGTCGAATCCGTAGCCCGAGTCGTCCGCCGGCAGCAGGGCCCGGCCGTCGACCTCCAGCGCCAGCAGGTCCCGGACCGCGTTCGTGTACTCGGCGCGGTTGAGTCGCTGCAACGCGGGCCGCCCCGGATCGGGGCTCGCGTCCGCGGCGCGGTCGAGAGCGGCTTCCAGGTAGTCGACGACCGCCGAGTAGGTGTCCGCGTCCGGCCGCGGACGCGGGGCGGGCGGCATCATGCCGGTGCGGAGCTTCCGCACCACTTTCTCCCAGGTTTCGCGGGCTTCGCCCACATGTGCCGGATCGACCGTGTCGAGGGTCAGCCCGGCCGTGCGCAGCCTCTCGTTGTGGCAGGTGACGCAGTAGCGGTCGAGCGCGGCGCGTGCCGTGGCGGCTGCCGCCGGGGCCTCCTGCTCATGCTGCGCCCGCGCGGGGCTCGCGGCGGCGAGGCTCAGCGCACCGGCAACGCCCGCGACGACCGCCATCCGCGCCGGCTTCGTCAGCGCCATCGTCTTCATCGTCCCGTTCGGGCCTCGGGGCCGCGGGGATCGGACGCGGCCTGATCCCGATCGCCGTAGTTCGTCAGTCCGAACGTCAACCGGATGCCGGCGTCGGGGTCCGCCCCCAGCTCCTGCAGCCGCGTCGCCGCCTCGGGGTGCCGTACGAAGGTGGTGCAGCAGATCAGGTGTCCCTCGGCGAGGCGTAGCGGCGTCTGCCCGGCCGCGTTCAGCGCATCGATGTCCGCGCCGTTGTCCACGAGGAATTCGATGACGCGGTTCGCGTTGTGGTAGGCGGCGGCGTGCAGGGCGGTCTCGCCATGCGCGTTGGCCGCGTTGACGTCCAGCCCCAGCTCCAGCCCGGCGGCGAGGGCCTCCACCGCCTTCTCCTCGGTCCAGGCATAGTAGGTGACGTCGGTCGCGGCGCGCTTGCCGAGCCCGGCCGCGAGCATCAGGGCGCTCGATCCGTCATCGGTCGTCAGGTGCGGATCCGCCCCCGCCGCGGCCAGCAGGCGCATCATCCGGCCGTCCGCGGACTTGGCGGCCACGATGAACGGCGTGGAGCCGATCTGGGTCAGCCGTCCCGAGCCGGGAGACGTGAAGACGCCGATCTCGAACGAGTTGGTGAGACGCTGCGGGCGTTCGAGGCGGACGTCGGGGTCCGCGCCGCGGGCGAGCAACGCCTCGGCCACGGCCAGGCTGCCCGTGGCGCTCGCCAGATGCAACGCCGTGAAGCCGGCGGCGGCCGGATTCGGATCCGCGCCCGCGTCGAGCAGCAGCAGGGCCAGCTCCTCGTGCCGCTTCAGCAGGGCCAGCATCAGCGCGGTCACGCCGTCGGGTCCGGCATCGTCGACGTCCGCACCGGCGGACAGCAGCACGCGCACGGTCGGCGCGTCACCCGCCAGGACCGCGTAGAGCAGCGGCGTGAATCCGCCCTCCGGCCGCGGGGGATCCCGGTCCCCGTCCCGCGGGAGCACGGCGGGGTTGACGGCTTCGAACCGGCTCAACACCTTCGCCTCGCGGACGATGGTCCGTGCCCGCGGCGTATGCACCGCGGTGCGCGCCTGCACGTCGGCCCCGACCTCCGCCAGCAGAGCCGCCGCGCGCCGGTGCCGCTCGGCAACCGCCCACATCAACGCGGTGTGCCCGCTCCTCGTCGCGGCGTCGACGTCGGCTCCGGCCGCGATCAGCCGCCGCAGCACGGTCGCGTCGCCCGAGCGCGCGGCCATCATCAGCGCGGTCCCGCCCGCCGGCCGGGCCGCGTTCGGATCCGCCCCGGCCCGGAGGAGCAGCTCCACCATCGGCACGCTGGCGTTCTGGCTGGCGAGCATCAGCGGCGTGACGCCGAGGTCGTTCGCGGCGTTCGCATCGGCGCCGGCGGCCCGCAGCAGACCGGCCGTGGCGAGATCGTCCCAGTGGACCGCCCACGCCAGCGCCGTCGCGCCGTCGGCCTGGGGCGCGTCGACGTCGATCCCCTGGTCGAGCAACTCCCGCACCGTCTCGATCTCCCCGCGCTGCGCCGCATCGGCGAGCCGGGAGTCGTCGGGTCGCGCGCCGCCCGCCTGATACCCCGGAGTCGTGGTCGTATCCGACAACCCGTGCGCGGGAAGCGAGACGACGCTCGATCCGCCGGCCGCAGGTGCCGGAATGGCGGCGGACACGGCCAGGACGCAAACGAGCGACGCCGGCACGCGAAGCCGCATCTTCATGGTGTGTCCGGCATGCTACCGCACCGCGAACACAAGTTCCAGCCGGTCTCCGCGCGCCGCCTCCGGGAAGGCATGGGGTGATGGCCGCAGCGCGCCCGGCATCGTCTCTCATGGCCGGTTGTCCGGAGCCCTGCGATATACTGGAACTTTCCGGCGTCTCCGGCGTCTCCGGTAAGCAGGAGTGAGGGTACGTACCATGACGATTTCGAAGCTTTCCGGCCTCTGCGGTCTTGCCGCGGTCGTTGCGCTCGCGATGCCGCTTCCCGCGTCCGCCGGCGCGGTTCCCGACGACCCGACGTTCAGCCGGGACATCGCGCCGATCCTGCAACGGAGCTGCCAGAAGTGCCACCGGCCGAGCTCGCTGGCGCCGATGTCGCTCATCTCGTACGAAGAGGTGCGGCCGTGGGCGCGGGCCATCAAGTTCCGCACGGGGCTCCGCGACAAGCCGGGCGTCATGCCGCCGTGGTACATCGAGAAGAACATCGGCATCCAGCGCTTCAAGGACGACTGGTCGCTGAGCGACGACGAGATCGCCACGATCGCCCGTTGGGCCGACAACGGGGCCCCGCAGGGCGACCCGGCCGACATGCCGGAGCCGCCGCCGTTCATCGACGTGGACGAATGGGAGATCGGTCAGCCGGACCTCGTCATCTCGTCTCCGTCCTTCGAGGTCGAGGGTGACGCGCCCGACTGGTGGGGCAGCCTCGGCGAGGTCGAGAGCGGACTGACCGAGGACCGCTACGTGGCGGCCATCGAGTACAAGGAGCGCAACGACCTGCAGCGCGGCGTGCGGTCGGACACCGTGGGGGGGCTGTTCGTCGTGCATCACTCGGCGCTCTACACCCTCGGACCGGACGACGAGCCGAGCGACGTGGTGAGCTGGCCCGTGCACGAGGTAGGGCGCAACGCCGACGTGTTCGACGCGCAGGCCGGCCGGATGCTCGAGGCCGGCACGACGGTGCTGTTCCCGTCGACGCACCTGCACGCGAACGGGACCGATACGACGGCCCGCCTCGAGGTCGGGTTCAAGTTCCATCCGCGGGGCTACGAGCCCGACAAGGAGATGCAGCTCCTCTTCTTCGGCAACGGCCCGGACCTCGATATCCGTCCGATGGAAGCCAATCAGCGTGCGGACGCGTACTTCACCATGCCGGATAACGCCAAGATCAGCGTCTTCGAGCCGCACATGCACGCGCCCGGCGTCCGGATGTGTCTCGACGCGATCTGGGGCTCGACCGTGCGCACGCTCAACTGCGCGGGCTACGACCACAACTGGGTGCGCGTCTACAAGTACGAGGACGACGCGGCGCCGCTGCTGCCGAAGGGCACGGTGCTCCACCTGACGGGGTACTTCGACAACTCGCCGGCGAATCCCAACGTGCCGGATCCACGCAACTGGTCCGGTTCGGGCCATCGCTCCGTGGACAACATGTTCATCAACCTGATGCAGGCGATCTACCTGGACGAAGAGGAGTTCGCGCAGGCGGTCGCGGAGCGGGAGGCGATGCTCGACGCCGGTGACGTCGTCGACGACATCGGCTGCATCACCTGTGGCTCGGATGGCGAGTCGGACGCGGCCGGCGGTGGCAACTGAGAGGCGCGTCATGAACGGTACCGTCCGTTTCGGCATCGTGGTGGCGGCAGCGCTGCTCGCGGCGCCCTCGACCGGGCTCGCACAGGAGTTGTACGCGACGGGGCAGACCATCGCGCCCGCCTACGAGGGCTGGGAGCGCAACGACGACGGGTCGTTCAACCTGGTCTTCGGGTACATGAACCGGAACTGGGAAGAGGAGATCGACGTCCCGATCGGCCCCGACAACAGCATCGAGCCGGGCGGCCCCGACCAGGGACAGCCGACCCGCTTTCACCCGCGGCGCAACCGGTTCGTCTTCCGTATCCGGGTCCCGGCCGACTTCGGCGACAGCGAGCTCGTCTGGACCCTGACGACCCGGGGCCGGACCGAGCGCGCCTACGCCACGTTGAAGCGTGACTACTTCATCGACGATCTGGTGATTCAAGCCAACTACGGCGCGGGCGGGGCCGCCGGGTCCACGCCGGAACTGCCCGACAACCAGCCGCCGACGCTGGAGATCGAGGGCGAGCGCGAGCGTACCGTGCCCGCCGGCGAGCCGCTGTCGCTCGTGGCGCTGTCGACCGACGACGGCAAGCCGCGAGTCCGGTCCATCACGTCGAATCCGCGCTATCCCCGCCCCATCACCACCGACACCGCCACCGGCCACCGCCTGTCGTGGTTCGTCTACCGGGGCGCCGGGCCGGTGACGTTCGACCCGCCGCAGATCAAGGTCTGGGAAGACACCCGCGACAACGTCGATTCTCCCTGGTCGCCCGGGTGGAAGACGCCCGAGCCGCCCGAGGGCGGCCGCTGGGTTGCCGAGGCCACGTTCGCCGAGCCGGGCGACTACGTGCTGCGCGCCATCGCGCACGACGGCGGTCTGGCCACGGTCGCCGACCTCACCGTTACCGTCACCCCGTGAGCGCTGGCGTCACTCCATGAACCCCAGTGCGTCGGCATCGCCGTTGCCGGTCCCGGGCCAACGCCTGCCGGCGCCGCGGCAGGACCGGGCGATGACGGCGGAAGAGCTCTTCCGTCTGCCGGACGACAACTGCCGGCATGCGCTGGTCAGAGGGGAGTTGCAGCGCATGGCGGCGGCGGGATTCCGGCACGGGGCGGTCATCATGAACGTGGCCGGGCCGCTGAGTCAGCACGTCAAGGCGCACGGGCTGGGGGTGGTGTGCGGCGCCGAGACCGGTTTCGTCCTGGAGCGGGATCCCGATACCGTGCTCGCCCCGGACGTCGCGTTCGTCCGGCGGGAGCGGATTGAGGCATCCGGTCTCCCGGCGACCTTCTGGGAGGGTCCGCCGGATCTCGCGGTGGAGGTCACGTCGCCGGGTGATACCCGCCGGGAGGTTGCGGACAAGGTGGCGTCGTGGCTCGCCGCCGGCACGCGCCTCGTCTGGGTAGTCGACCCGAAGCGAGTGATGGTGGAGATCCGCGAGCCGGATGGCGCGCCGCGACGACTCGAAGGATCCGACGTGCTGGATGGCGAGCCGTTGTTTCCAGGCTTCCGTCTCCCCGTTACCGACATCTTCGGGTTCACTCCGTAGCAGCGGCCCGGGCGGTCCACTCGGGCTCACGCCATAAGGTCCGCCCTGCGGCCGATCATCGCGAATGACGGACGACACCTCTCACTCCGTGCGTCGTCACCTCCGCGTCGCCATCGACGCCTACGACGCCACAATCCGCCGGTTCATTCCCGGCTACGAGGCGATGCTCGGCGTCGCCGCGCGCGAGCTGGCGGCAGTGGCGTCGGGTCTGGTGATTGACCTGGGCGGAGGGACCGGCGCTCTTGCCGAGGCGATTCTCGAGTCCGGCGCGGGAGGAACCATCGAGCTGATCGACGTGGACCGGGAGATGCTCGCGCAGGCGCGGACGAGGCTGGGGCGGTTCGGCGAACGGGTACGCTTCACCGAAGGGTCTTTCCTCGGGGCATTGCCGCGTTGCAACGGAGCGGCGGCGTCGCTGGCGCTGCACCACGTACCGACGCTGGACGCCAAGCGGGCGCTCTACCGGTGCATCCACGACGCGCTCGAACCGGGCGGCGTCTTTGTCAACGCCGACGCGACGATGCCGTCCGATCCGGCCGCGAGCGAAGCGACCTGGAGCGCCTGGGCCGATCACATGGTCAGCCGGGGCATCTCCCGGGAGACGGCCTTCCAGCACTTCGAGGAGTGGGCGGAGGAGGACACGTATTTCCCGCTGGAGGAAGAGCTGGCGGCCGTCGCGGCGGCCGGCTTCGCCGCCGAGTGCGTCTGGCGCGAGGTGGGGATGACGGTGGTGGTGGGGCGGAAGGCCGGCTGAGGGGCGAGCCGCCGGCTGCGCAGGAACGCATCTCGCCCGATGGGACGAACTCCCGCGGGCGCCCGGCGGTTTACTCGGCGGGTACGAACTTCTGGACGCGGCGGCCGTCGAGGGTCTCGCCGACGAACAGGTTGCCCCGCGAGTCGACGGCCAGACTGTGGGGCGACTCGAACTGGCCCGCCCACCGTCCGCGGCGTCCGAAGGTGGCCACGACCTCGAGCGTCTCCCGCGACAGCGTGTGTACGGCGTGGTTGCCGCCGTCGGCGACGAAGATGAAGCGCTGTTCCGGATCGCGCGAGAACGCCAGGTCCCACGGCGTGCCGCCGACGGTTCCGTTGCGCAACGCCGCCCCGATCAGCGCTTCTCTCGCGAAGGTGCCGTCCGGCTCGAACACCTGCAGCCGCTGGTTCCCGCGGTCGCAGACGTAGACGCGACCGTCGGCGGCCCGGCCGACGCAATGCGGCGTGTTGAACTGCTGCGGCAACGGCCCGCCGCGCGAGAACGGCGGCTGCGGCCCATCGTCCGGCGGGTTGCCGTAGGCACTCCAGTGCCGGCGGTACTCGCCGGTGTTCGCGTCGAAGACGATCACCCGCCGGTTCGTGTAGCCGTCGCTGATGTAGACCTCGTCGCTCGCAGGATCGACGAAGACGTCGGTCGGCTGGCCGAGGAACGCGGTGCTGCCGCTCCCTTCGGTGCCCCGGCCGAAGTCGCCGATCTGGAGCAGGAACTCACCCTCCGGCGTGAACTTCAGCACGTGCGCGTTGTCGGTCGTGGTGGGGCTCGACAGGTCGTACGGCAGGCCGCCGCCGAACCCGACCCAGACGTTGTCTTCGTGGTCGACGTGGATGCCGTGGGTCTGCGTGCCCCAGTCGTAGCCTTCGCCGGGGCCGCCCCAGGCGTGAGCGACGGCGCCGGCGGGGTCGAAGGAGATCACCGGCGGCGTGTTCTCGGCACCCCTCTGACTGTTCGGCCGGTGGATGATCCAGACGTTGTCGCTCGAATCGGTGGCGACGCCGACGACGTTGCCGAGCAGCCAGTCCCCGGGGAGCTCCCGCGGCCAGAAGGGGTCGACCTGGAACGTGGGCGCCGGAGACGGCTGGGCGGCGCTTCCCCCGGTGGCTCCGACCGCCGTCTCGTCGACGGGCCGGGACGAAAAGAAGAACAGCAAAGCGCAGGCTGCGAGCAGCCGACGCGAACGGATGGCGGTCATGGGCCGGCCGTCCGCCTAGTCGTCGTTGTCGGTCGCCGCGGCGCGCTCCGAGACGATCTGCTCGTAGTCCTCGTCGGTGAGGTACACGACATTGACGTGCGCGTGGTACATGTCGTCGTAGCTGCGCTGGCCCCAGCCGACCCACTGCGTCGGGTCCGGGTTCGCCCGGTTGCCGGCCGAGTTGTCGTGCCATGCGGTGATCTTGATGACCGTCCCGGCGGGCAGGACCGGCGCGGAGCGGTCGGCGTAGACGTAGTTCACGTGCCAGTTGAAGTCGAACTTGTCGACGTAGTTGAGCATCTCCGTCCGGCCGTTCGGGTAGATCGCCTCCATCGCCATCGACTTGCCGCGGATGTGCATGTGCGGCTGGAAGTTCTCGAGCCGCGCGGGGAACCGCAGCGGAACGAAGGCCTCGTGCTCGGTCACCTGGCCGGGCGGGATGTCGAGGGTCTCCATGGCCTGCCGCACGCCCATCGCCTGCGCGTAGACGCGGTACTTGGGCACGTAGCCCTTCGGGTACAGCCAGATGCCGAGCTCGGTGGAATCGGTGATCTCTTCGCCGACCGAGTGGTAGTGGAGGTCGTAGCGGACCCGCGATCCGGCCTTCAGCAGCTTGCCGGTGTTCTCGCGGAAGACATCGCCGATCTTGCCGACCGCGAACTCGGTGAAGTAGGAGCCGGTACCCGGGACGTCGACGGCCGCCTCGAAGTCCTCCGGGCTCTCCTCCTGCATCAGGTAGGTGACGGCGTGATGCACGATGGGACGGCCTTCCAGCGACGGCCGCACCTCGAGCGCCTTCACCCAGCGGTCCTCGGTCAGCCCGGTCTCGACCACGGGCTGGTACCACTGATCCTGGCCCTCTGCCGGCTGCGTCCATGGGGTCGAGCGGACCACCAAGTCCGGCTCGCCGAGCTCCTCGTACTCGGCGGCGAGGCGCCAGATATCGTCAGCCGGCCACTCGATGGGCGGCGGCATGTCGGCCGGGTTGCCGAGCGGCGCGCCGCCGTCGACCCAGCGCACGACCGCGTCGATCTCGGCGTCGCTCAACGAGATGTCGTTGGCGAAGTCGCGGATGCCGACTGTCTTGTCGATGTGCCACGGCGGCATGCTGCGCTCCGACACCTTCTCGCGGATGGCGCGCGCCCAGGGCCGAACGTCCTGGTAGGTGACCAGCGACATCGGCGCCATGCTGCCGCTGCGGTGGCACGCCTGGCAACTGCGCTGGAGGATCGGTGCGATGTCGCGGGCGAACGTCACGGCGTCCGTGTCGGTCGTCTGCGCCGTCGCCGGCAGGGCGCCGCCGGCCAGCATCAACATAATCGCCGCGAGCACGAGCCTGTGCGTCTTCATGGCTGTTTCTCCGCCGTCATGCGTCGTTGTGGCCGCCGGCGCGGCCGGAATCGATCACTCTACACGAACGTCGACGTACGCGTTGGTCCAGCAGCACTGGAAGCCGCCGGCCATGATGGCCCCCTGCCCGCCCGAGTCGTCCCAGGCCAGCGCGCGGAGGACGTAGTCGCCAGGCTCGCCGAAGGTGACTCGGGTCGCGGTCAGCCCGTGCTCCGGGACCGCCGGCGTCGAATCTGCGATCTCGACCGATCCCGGACCGCGGTACTTGCTCCAGACGAGGCCCATGCGGCTCGGTCGTCCCCGCAGGCTCTGCTTCTGGACGCGGTCGTCCCGCACCCGGATCGCGAGCGTCAGCGGCACGCCGGCCGCCGCGGTGAGCGACTGTCTGACGCCGCCGGGGCCCTGGCCGATCCGGGTCTCGCCTTCCTCCACGTTGAACGACAGCTCCGGCGGCCGGTTACCGCTGGTCACCTCCTCCAGCGCGTCGATCCGCCATTCCGGCCGCAGGTGACCGGGAACGGCGAACGTCTCTCCGGCGGTGGTCAGAGACCAGGTCAGGGTCCGGTCGCCGAAATCGGCCGGGACGACCACCGTGAACACGCCGGTCTGCCGCCGCGGCAGCAGGTGCGTCGGCTGCCCGCGATCCTCCCGTCCCGGCGCGAAGTGGTTGTCCGGGCCGATGGGGATGTCGAGCGTCTGCTCGTAGTTGCGGTTGAAGTAGCCGTACGACAGCGAGAAGGTGCCGTCGTCGTTGGGATACCAGCCCTCGAACGAGGGGCTCGCGCTCTGGCCGACGTCGTGCGGAATGGGCGCGTCGCGCGACTGCGCGCCGGCGACGAACGGCATCGCGAGCAGGGCGGCCAGCATGCCGGCCGCAAGCACTGTGAACGGGCGCATTTCAGGTCGATTATAGTCCGCCGCCGTCCGGCCGCTCAACCACGAGACGATACGGAGCGCTCGCTCTCGACGACGGAGAAGTGCCAGTACTACCCGTGGCTGCGACCCTTGCCTGAGACGGCTCTGGACGGTCGGCGGGGATTGTTCTCCGCGGGGCGGCGGTTCCTGTTAGGCTGTTCTCTGAAGCGGCGGATCGTGGCGGCGAAGCGGATCGTGGCGGCGAAAGGGGAGGTCCAGATGAGTTTGCGTCTTGCCGTTGTGGTGCGGTTTTTCCTCGTCGTGATCGCGTCGGGGTCGCTGGCGCCGGGATTGGTCGCCGCGCAGCCGGCATCGTCCGCCGAGGCGTCCGTGCCGCGCACGCCGGACGGTCGCCCGGACCTGCAGGGCGTGTGGGATTTCAGCTCCCTGACGCCGCTTCAACGACCCGCCGATCTGGCGGGCAGGGAGTTCCTGACCGACGAGGACGTGTCGGCGCTCGAGGCACGGGCCGCCGCGCGGGTGGACACTGCGCCGCGCCCGGGCGATCCCGGCAGCTACAACCGGTTCTGGTTCGCGGACGGCGACACGGTCGTCGGGACCCGCCGCACTTCGCTCATCGTCGACCCGCCGGACGGGCGCCTGCCTGCCTATCTGCCCGAGGGCCGGGCGCGGATGGCCGCCCGCGAGGAGGCGCGCGGCCGGAACGCCGGCCCGGAGGACCGCGACGTGGACGAGCGGTGCATCCTCGGCTTCAATTCCGGGCCGCCGATGCTGCCCGGCGCGTACAACAACTTCGTTCAGTTGTTCCAGACGCCGGGACAGGTCGCGATTCTCAACGAAATGGTGAACGACGTGCGGCTCGTCCCGCTGGGCGAGCAGCCGCGCCTGTCCAGCGAGGTGCGCCAGTGGAGGGGCGACTCGCGAGGCCGCTGGGACGGCGACACACTCGTCGTCGAGACCGCGAACTTCAGGGATCTCGGCACCGCGCACCCTGCGCCCAACATGGAGCTCCTCGAGGCCCTGGGATCGGATCTCCACCTGGTCGAGCGTTTCAGCCTGCTCGACGCCGACACGCTGCTCTATCGCTTCACGGTCGACGATCGGACCGCGTTCACCCGCACCTGGAGCGTCGAGATGACGATGGCGAGGTCCGACGGCCGGCTGTTCGAGTATGCGTGCCACGAGGGCAACTACGGCCTGTACAACATCCTCGCCGGTGCGCAGGCCGAGGCTGCGGGCCGCCGGTGAACTTCCGAGGTCGGGGCGCTTTGGGGAACCAGCGCTCCGGCCCACGTGCCTTGACAGCGCCGGCGGGCGATTCGGATAATGCACGGATAAGACTGGGGCTGATCCCGCCGCCATCCTGAGAGTGAGGCGTCCAGTGTTGGCGATATTCCGACCTTTGTACGCATCGGCGGCGGTCATCGCTCTGGCGGCTCTGCTCGCCGCGCCGACCCCGGTTCACGCGGCCGGCCAGGCGCCCGAGGCCGCCTCCGCGTCGTCCAACCCGGCCGGCACGGAGTCCACCCCGGCGGCGGCCGCCGGGAGCGCCGAGTATCGGGCCGTCCTGGACCGCTACTGCACGACCTGCCACAACGATCGCCTGCAGACGGCCGGGCTGACGCTCGAGTCGCTCGACATGGTGCATGTGGGCGCAGGCGCGGAAACCTGGGAGAAGGTCATCCGCAAGCTGCGCGCGCGCGAGATGCCGCCGCCGCGGCGCCCGCGTCCCGACGACGCGACGTACGTCGAGTTCGTCGACTGGATCGAGACAGAGCTCGACCGCGCGGCCGCCGCCGACCTGAATCCGGGGACGGAGACCGTGCACCGGCTGAACCGGACCGAGTACACCAACGCCATCCGGGACCTGCTGGCCCTGGAGATCGACGGCCGCGAGCTGTTGCCGGCCGATGATCTGAGCTACGGCTTCGACAACATCGCCGACGTGCTGTCGCTGTCGCCGTCCCTGCTCGAGCGCTACATGCTCGCCGCGGGCAAGATTGCCGAGCTGGCGGTCGGCGACCCGTCCATCCGTGCCACGACGGCGGTCTACACGACGTCCCCCGTGCTGATGCAGCACGCGCGGATGAGCGAGCTGCACCCGTTCGGCAGCCGCGGCGGGTTCGCGACCCGGCACTACTTTCCGGTCGACGGGGAGTACGAGTTCAAGGTCACCCTGGAGCGGACGCACGGCGACGCCATCAAGGGCCTCCAGCACCGCAACGAGCTGGAGGTGCGGTTGGACCGCGCCCGCGTCGCCCGCTTCGAGATCGGCGCCGACGGCCAGCGCGAGGCCTGGAACGCGGTCTTCAACCTGACCCCCTACGAGCGCAACGCCGACTCCGACCTGCGCTTCCGGATGCCGGTGCAGGCGGGTATGCGCGAGGTCGCGTTGTCGTTCCTGCGCCGGAGCGCGCTGCAGGAGGGGGTCCTCGAACCGGTGAGCGCGGCCGAGACCTATCACTACGCGGGCGACCGCGACGCCCCGATGGCGGTCTGGATCGTCGAGATCGAGGGGCCGTTCAACGGTGCCACGGCGGCGGCGGACGCGTCCACGCCGAGCCGCGAGCGGATATTCACCTGCCTGCCGAACGATCCGGCGGCCGAGCCGGCGTGTGCGGAGGAGATCCTGGCCACGCTGGCCCGGCGCGCTTTCCGGCGGCCGGTCACCGGCGACGACGTCGCTGCCCTGATGGCGTTCTACGACGTGGGGCACGCGAAGGGCGGCTTCGAGTCCGGCGTCGAGTTCGCGTTGCGGGCCATCCTGGTCGACCCGGAGTTCCTGTTCCGCATCGAGCAGGATCCGGCCGATGCTGCGCCGGGGGAGCCGTACCGCATTTCCGACCTGGAGTTGGCGTCGCGCTTGTCGTTCTTCCTTTGGAGCAGCATTCCGGACGACGAGCTGCTGGACGCGGCCGCGAGCGGGTCGTTGCGCGACGAAGGCGTGCTCGGCGCCCAGGTGCGGCGGATGCTGGCCGATCCGAAGGCGAGCGCGCTGGTGGACAACTTCGCCGGCCAGTGGCTCTTCCTGCGCAACATGCGGTCGGTCAAGCCCGACCCGGTCGCGTTCCCGGAGTTCGACGGCAACCTGCGCGAGGCGTTCACGCGCGAGACGGAACTCTGGTTCGAGAGCCAGATCAAGGAGGACCGCAGCGTCATCGAGGTCCTGACCTCCGACTACACCTTCGCCAACGAGCGGCTCGCGAAGCACTACGGCATCCCCGACGTTGCGGGGAACCACTTCCGGCGCGTGACGCTGGCGGACGAGAGGCGGCGCGGCATCCTGGGCCAGGGGAGCGTGCTGACCGCGACCTCCTACGCCAACCGGACCTCGCCCGTGAAGCGGGGAGTCTGGGTCCTGGAGAACCTGCTCGGCGCTCCGCCGCCGCCGCCGCCGGCCGACGTGCCGGGGCTCGAGGACTCCGATTCGGTGGCCGACCCGTCGAATCCGGAGAGCCGCCCCCGTTCGGTCCGCGAGCGGATGGAGCGGCACCGAACCGACCCGGTCTGCGCGAGCTGCCACGTCCGCATGGACCCGCTCGGCTTCGCGCTCGAGAGTTTCGACGCCATCGGCGGCTACCGGGAGCTGCCGGTGGAGCAGACCTCCGGCACCCTGCCCAGCGGGCGGGAGCTGAACGGCCCGGCGAGCGTGCGCGACATGCTGCTCGCCAACCGCGAGGAATTCGTCGGCACCGTTACCGAGAAGCTGTTGACCTACGGGCTCGGCCGCGGGGTGGAGTACTACGACCTCCCGTGGATCCGGCGCATCGTGCGGCAGGCCGAGGCGGACGACTACCGCTGGTCGTCGCTGATCCTCGGCATCGTCGAGAGCACGCCGTTTCAGATGAGGAAGGCGCGAGAGCAATGATCATCACGAAGACGCATCTGCCACGACGGACGTTCCTGCGCGGCGTCGGCGCGACGCTGGCGTTGCCGTTGCTCGACGGCATGGTCCCGGCGTTCACGCCGTTGCGCCTGTCGGCCGCCGCCCCGGTCAAGCGGCTCGGGGTGGTCTACGTGCCGAACGGCATCGTCATGGAGCAGTGGACGCCCGACACGACCGGCAAGGACTTCGAGATCAAGCCGGCGATGCAGTCGCTCGCGCCGTACCGCGACCGCCTGACCGTCCTGAGCGGCCTCGCCAACAAGCACGGCGACGCGCTTCCGGGCGAAGGCGCCGGCGACCACGCGCGCGCGGCCGGCGCGTTCCTGACCGGCGTCCATCCGAAGAAGACGGCGGGCGCCGACATCCGCGCCGGCATTTCGATGGATCAGATCGCGGCGCGCGTGCTCGAGAAGGAGACCCAGCTCGCCTCGCTCGAGCTGTCGCTCGACTCGAAGGAGCCGCTCGGCGCCTGCGACCCCGGCTACAGTTGCGTCTACGCCAACACCCTGAACTGGCTGGGCGAGACCACCCCGCTGCCGATGGAGAACAACCCGCGGGTGGTCTTCGAGCGGCTGTTCGGGGGCAGCGGCACGACCGACGCCGCGGCGCGGCTGGCGAGGATGGAGGAGGACGGCACCATCCTCGACGCGGTCGCCGACAAGCTCGCCCGCCTGCGCAGCTCGCTGGGCGCGCGGGACCGCGGCAAGCTCGACGAGTACACGGAGGCGATCCGCGACGTCGAGCGCCGCATCCGGATGGCCGAGCAGCAGGGGCTGACCGACCTGTCGGTGGCGATGGAGCAGCCGGCTGGCATTCCCGGAACGTTCAGCGAGCACGCGAAGCTGATGTACGATCTGCAGGTGCTGGCCTACCAGGCCGACCTGACCCGGATCATCACCTTCATGGTGGCCCACGAGACCAGCAACCGCGCCTACCCGGAGATCGACGTCTCGGACGCCCACCACCCCCTGTCGCACCACGGCGGCGACCAGGAGAAGGTCGAGAAGCTGATCCGGGTCAACGCCTATCACGTCGAGCAGTTCGCGTACTACCTCGAACGCCTCGACGCGACCGAGGACGGCGACGGCTCGCTTCTCGACCACGCGATGGTCATGTACGGCGCCGGGATGAGCAACGGCAACGTGCACAACCACCACAAGCTGCCGATCGTGGTGGCGGGCGGCGGCTCGGGGACGCTCAAGGGCGACCGGCACTTCAGCTACGACGACGACCCGCCGGTGACGAACCTGTTCATGAGCCTGCTCGGCAAGCTGGGAGTCCATCCGGAGACGATCGGCGACAGCACCGGAGAGCTGAAGGAGCTGTCCGGCGTCTAGGAAGTACTCCGTCGCACGTGGAAACGGAGACGAATCTGATGCGCAGCCACGTCGGGGCCGGATTCCTGGCCGCCCTCTTCCTTCTTGCAGCCTTCGGTGTCCCGGCGCTGGCGGCGGGCGCCGACGATGACCTCCGCGTCGTCGAGGCGGCCGAGCGCCAGGACTGGGAGGCCGTGCGCGCACTGGTCGACGCGGGTGCGGAAGTCGCGGCGACGCAGCCGGACGGCGCCACGGCGCTGCACTGGGCAGCGCACTGGAACGACGGCGAGACTGTCAGCCGGCTGATCGCGGCCGGCGCCGACGTCGACGCCATCAACGATCTTGGCGTTCCCCCCCTCTGGATCGCGCTCGACAGCGCGAACGTTGATGTCGCGCTGCGGCTCATCGATGCCGGCGCCGATCCGAACGCGCGTCTCACGACCGGCGCGACGATGCTGATGACGGCGGCGCAGCACGGGCTGGCGATGATCGTCGCGCGGTTGCTGGAGCACGGGGCCGACGCGCGGCTCGCAGAGCACGAGCGGGGCCAGACCGCGCTGATGTGGGCCGCCGCGGGCGGTCATGCCGACGTGGCGCGCCGGCTGCTGGAATCCGGCGGCGGGGTGCGCGCGCGCACTACCGGCCGGTTTACGGCGCTGATGTTCGCGGCGCGCGCCGGTGACCTCGAGACCGTGCAGCTTCTTCTGGGGGCGGGCGCCGATCTCGAAGCGCGGGCCATCGACGGCAGCACGCCGCTGCTCGTCGCCAGCCGCAGCACCGATGCCCTGGCCGGCATCGACTGGCGCATCATCCCCTACGCCAGCGGCCACGAGGAGACGGCGTTCTACCTCATCGAGCGGGGGGCGGACGTGAACGCGGCGGACCGGCTCGGCCGCACCGCGCTGCACGCGGCGGTCGAGACCAACCGGCCGCGGCTGGCGGAGGCTCTGATCGCGGCCGGCGCCGGCGTCGACGCCCGGTTCACCAATCCCGTCGCGGCGCTGCGCGGCGACTACATCTCGCGCAGGCCGCACAAGGGAGCCACCCCGTTCTGGCTCGCCGCCCGCGGCGCCAACCTGGAGATGATGCGGCTGCTGCTCGACGCCGGGGCCGATCCGTTTCTTCCCAATGCGTTCGGTACGACGCCGCTCATGGTCGCCGCCGGTCTCGGGGAGAACGACGCGCGCCGTCCGGCCGATCACCGGGTCGTCGAGACGGTGGAGCTGCTGATCGAGCTGGGCGCCGACGTCGCGGCCACGACGCCGGCCGGCAGCACAGCCCTCCACGGAGCGGCCGCGATGTGGGAGGACGGGGTCATCCAGCTCCTCGCCGACCACGGCGCCGACGTCAACGCCGAGGACAACCGCGGGCGCACCCCGCTCTACCTGGTCGAGTACGGCAACGCCAACGCGCCCTCCGAGAGCACGGCGGAGCTGCTGCGCGCCCTCGGCGCGCGGGAGCCGGTGGTCGAGCAGTAGCCGGGCACGGCGCAATGACGACTTCACGTTCGTCGGGATGGGCGTTGACCCGCATCCGCCCGACGACGTGCCGGTGTCAATCGATCACGACAAGTGGCTCGCCGACGCTATCGCCAGTCGGTGGGAAGAGTCTGACGAGCCATGATCTTCGTCGACACGTCGGCCGTCTTCGCATTGGCCGGCACTCGTGACTTGAAGCATCGCGCCGCGCGGCAGCGGTTCGACGCGCTACTCCGGACCCGACGCAGGCTTCTGACGCACAGCTACGTACTTTCCGAGTCGATGGCGCTGCTGCATCGTCGGCTCGGAGCGGAGGCGGCGCTCGTCTATGCCTCCGAGGCGCGCGCGTTCGAGGTCGAGTGGGTGGATGAATCGTTGCACGATGCGGCCGTCGCCGCGCTCCGCACTGCGCCCCGTAAGGTGAGTCTGGTCGATCAGGTGAGTTTCTCGTGATGCGGCAGCGCGGAATCGACGAGGCGTTCGCGTTCGACCGCCACTTCCCGGCGGCAGGCTTCCAGTTGTACCAGGCAGGACGGTAGTGAACGCCGCCTGACGTCCTGCGCCTGACCGGAGGCGGTCGCGGAGGCCCTACGGCAGCGCCAGCGCCACCCACTCGCCGGGGTGCCGCAGCGACCCGATCGGCAGCACGATGTACTGCCTGCCCTCGTGTATGTACGTGATGGGCGAGCCGTTGGTGCCCGCGGGGAACTCGGTCTCCCAGACCACCTCGCCCGACTCCTTGTCGAACGCCCGGAACTTGCGCCCGGCGTCGGGCCCGGCGCCCGGCGGCGTGCGGACCATGATCGGGTCGCCCTCGCTGACGAAGAGCAGCGTCTTCGTGAGCAGGGTCATCGAGCGGCCCGGCTGGCCGAGCGGCGGCAGATCGAGGTGCGCGATGGCCGGGTGGTTTCGCGGCCCGTCGCCGTTGGGGACCATCCAGACGTGCTCGCCGGTGTTCATGTCGATGGCGGTGATCCGGCCGTAGGGAGGCTTGGTGAGCGGCAGCCCCTGCGGCCCGTTGGGGAAGGCGCGGGTGCCGCGCGTGTAGCGCACATTCATGCGGTCGGGGTTGCCGGGCGTCAGGTCGGCCGCGAACGCGCCGGTCACCGACGGCACGTAGAGCATGCCGGTCTCGGGGTCGAACCCGGCCCCGCCCCACTCGGCCCCGCCGACCGAGCCGGGGAGCTGCAACGTTCCCTTCGTGTCGGTCGCATCCTCGCCGCGGATCGACGGCGGCGTGAAGATCTCGCCCAGGATGTACGGCTCGACGATCTCGACGGCCTCGGCGCGCAGCTCCGGCGTGAAGTCGATCAGGTCGTCGATGCCGATACCGTGGCGGTCGAAGGGGAGCGGCTTCGTCGGGAACGGCTGCGTCGGCGAGATCCACTCGCCCGGCGTGTTCGAGCCGGGCACCTCGCGCTCGGGGATCGGCCAGACCGGCTCGCCGGTGACCCGATCGAACGTGTAGGCCATCGCCTGCTTGGTGAGCTGGACCACCGCCTTGATCTCGCGGCCGTCGACGGTGACGTCCATCAGGATCGGCGCGACGTTGTTGTCGTAGTCCCACAGGTCGTGGTGAACCATCTGGAAGTGCCAGACGCGCTCCCCGGTCTCGGCGTCGACGCAGACGAGGCTGTTCGCGTAGAGGTTGTTGCCCGGCCGATGCCCGCCGTACATGTCGTTGGTGGGTGCGCCGGTCGGCAGGTACACGTAGCCGAGATCGAGGTCGGCGCTGAACATCGTCCAGACGTTCGACATCCCGGAGTATTCCCAGGAATCGTCGAGCCACGTCTCGACGCCCGGCTCCCCGGCCCGCGGGATCGGGCTCCAGGTCCAGCGCAGCGCGCCGGTGCGCACGTCGTAGGCGCGGACGTCGCCCGGGTGCTGCTCCATGGTGAACGGGTGGTCCGCCATCGCGCTGCCGAGGATCACGACGTCCTTGACCACCAGCGGCGGCGACGTGCCGGAGTAGCCGGTCTCGGCGTCGTAGGTCAGATCAACCAGGCCCGCGTCGCCGAACGACTCGATGAGCCGTCCCGTCCCGGCGTCGACCGCCATCAGGTAGGGCGGGCGAATCGCGAAGATCCGTCGTTCATCGTCCGATTCCCACCAGGCGACGCCCCGGTTCGGTGCGCCGCGCGGCGTCTCGTCGCCCAGGAAGGCCGCATCCTGCACCCACAGGGTCTCGCCCGTGCCCGGGTCGAACGCTTCCACAAGGCCGATGCCGTTCGAGGCGTAGAGCACGCCGTCGACCATGATCGGCGTCGAACGGAGCTGGTTCGAGTAGCGCAGCTCCGGCCAGCGCTCGCGGAGCGACGCGTCGACCGCCTCGCGCCGCCAGGCGATCCGCAGGTCGCCCACCGTCTCAGCGTCGATCTGGTCCAGCGCCGCGTAGCGCGTGTAGCCGGCGTCGCCGCCGTGGACGCGCCACTCGCCGTCGACGCCCTGCTGGGCCGCCGCCGTTCCGAAACCGGACAACACCGCAATCAAGACGAGAGCGCCGGCGCGCTCCCGGTGGGACAGGCGTGCCATTCTGCTGCGTGCCATTCCTTCGTCTCCGCGTCATGGGCCGTTCAGGCCGGCGTTCTGTCGATGGGATTCGTCACGCTCCACAGCACGACGGCGGCGGCCGCCACGTGCTGCGCCATCAGGGTCGCCACCGCGGGAACGGTGGCGCCCGGAAACGCCTCGGCGCCGCCGCTGGTGAGCATCCAGAGGTCCGGGACGAGCGAGAGCAGCAGGGCGACGAGGACGATGCGCCGGAACCGTGGGATCGGACTCTCGGATCGCTTGTCGACGACGAGGGCGACTCCCAGCCCGGCCGTGACGCCCACCACCGTCAGGAACACGGTCGGCCCGGCGACCGCGAGCGGCTCGAATTCGGGTGGAATGTCGAAGACGGCCAGCGCCGCCGCGCGCAGGACGAGGTTGGCCGCCACCGCTCCGAGGATCGTCCGGAGCCACACTACCCAGGCTCGCGGTCCCGCCACCGCCAGTCGCTCCGCGCCCATGAGCCACCTCCACCCGGCGCGCGGGCATGCCGCACCGGGTTGGTGCAGCGAGCCGCCCCGCAACGGGCTTCACATTATAGGCGCGGCTCTGTTCGCGAGCGCCGTCCGGGGCTTGCCGTCCCGCACCGTCAGCGAGTAGGCTAGTCATCAGATATCGTCATCATGCCCATGCGGACCATCATAGAGCTTCCCGAAGAGCAAGTGCGCCAACTGGCTGACGTCTGTCGGCGCGAAAACGTGTCGCGCGCCGAGGTCATCCGGCGCGCGATCTCGAGCTACCTGGATGCACGGCATCTGAGCGACCGGGAAGACGCGTTCGGGATCTGGCGGGATCGCAACGTGGACGGCCTGCGGTACGAGCGCGGTCTCCGGCGCGAGTGGTCGTGAAATGCGCGCCCTCTTCGACACGAACATCCTGATCGACTATCTCGCCGGCATCGATGCGGCTCGGTACGAGCTCTCGCGGCACGACGACGCGGCGATAAGCGCCATCACGTGGATGGAGGCAATGGTCGGCGCCGCGGACGAAAAGGAGGCGACCCACCTTCGGTGGTTCCTCTCGGGCTTTACGCGCGTGGCTATCGACGACGAGGTGAGCGAGCTGGCCGTTGCAATTCGGCGTGAGCACCGGATCCGGCTGCCCGATGCCATCATCTGGGCCAGCGCCCGCCGCATCGGCGCCGTTCTGGTCACCCGCAACACGAAGGACTTTCCGGCCGACGATCCGGGTGTTCGCGTCCCGTATTCGGCTACTTGAGCGCGGAGTACGATGTCGGCTCCAGAATTCGCGCGTCGATACTGTCGACCAGTGCGCGGCTCTCGTCCCGCTCGGCGGCGATGATGATCTCCTGGAAGTCCTCGAAGGTGGCGAGCTCCTGCCACATCTCGTCGCGCGCCTCGCGCGACGGATATGCGAGCATGTAGATGAACGTGTCCTCGACGTCGTCACCGGTCACCGCGTTCCAGTAGCCGACGTTCGTCATGCCGGCCCGCTCGAACATCGCGGCGGTGTGGTCGCGGAAGCGGTTCGCCAGCGCCTCCCGGTTGCCCGGCGTCGTCTTGTAGACGCGCAGCTCGTAGACCTGGGATGCCGCGCGCTGCTGCTCGGCAATCGCCCAGCCGCTGCCGATGATCCCGAACGTGAACCCGACGATAGCGAGAATCTGCCACTTGCGCATCGTTGCCTCCAGTCTTGCGTGTTCCTGACCTTGTGAGTGAGCGGATGCCGATTATAGGCCGCCGGATGCTGCCGGCTGGCGCGCGAAAGCCGTCGCGGGTGAGTTGGCCTCCGGCCGATGGCAGCGTCGATGGTCCACTGAGCGATCCGCTGACGTTGGTGGCAGTGACGGCGGCCATCGTGCTGGTCACCATCCTCGCTGGCCTCGTGCCGCGTTGCGCGCCGCCCGTATCGAACCGGCCGTCGTCCTGGCAGAGGGTAGCTTGAGTCCTCGATCACCGGGGCAGGGCCATGACGAAGCACGACCTTGAACACCGTCCCCCGAGGTTTGCGTCGGGAGCAGCCGGATTACCATTCCGCCGGCTTCTCGTGCATCGGAGCATGTTCCGCGTCAATGGCGTCTTTCTTCCCTGGTGTGCAGACGACGACCAAGCAGAGGTGGGCATGACTGGTACGAACAGCAGCCCGACCGCCTCGGAGGTTCGGACGGTCGGGCTGTGGGAAACGATACGAACCGCCGCAGCCGCGCCTCAGTGCGCCAGGGGGTCCGGCCGGATCTGGAACTTCACGAGGTTCCCCGGCTCCACCGGGCCGCCCTCGACGTGCCACGCCGCGTCGGCGCCGTAGGTGGCGTAGACGCCGCGGCCCTTCCAGCCGGCGTCCGGATCGTCGATGCGGCCGTCGAGCCCGCGGCTGTGGAAGCCCTGCGGATACGGGACGCGCAGGATCGTCCACTCGCCGGTCTCCGGGTCGAGGGCCAGCAGCGAATCCGAGCTCGACCCGTTGGCGATCGGGATGTTCTCGCCGAGGCCGAGCGTGTTGAACTGGTCGACCCAGTTGTAATAGTGGAAGTCGGTCCCGATGTCGGTGTTCCGGAAGTTCGGGCCCGGCGCCTTGTAGAAGGACCAGCCTTCGTCGCACTGCCGGCCGTCGCGTGCCTCGGGTCCGCCGAAGACGGTGCACTCGCCGCGGTCGAACGAGGCGAAGTGGCTGCTGCCGGCCAGCGCGGTCCAGAGGACGCCGTTGCGGTCGACGTCGAGGCCGCGGGTGCGGTAGCCCTTCTCCACCGGCACGGTGTAGAGCTCGCTGATGCAGGTCTCCGGCGGGTTGTCGCCGCGCTCCAGGCGCAGCATCCGGCCGGGGAAGTCGTCCGAGACGATCCAGACCGCGTCGTCGACGGGGTTGGCGATGACGCCGTAGGCGCCGACCCTCACGCGCGTGTCCAGCGCCGGGTCGAACGGCGGCTCCTCGCGGCTGCCGCGCGCGGCAGGCTCGTTCCACGGCTTCGTGATGACGCCGTCGCCGTTGGTGTCGATGACGGTCGGGCACCAGCCCTGGGCGAGCTGCTCGTCGCCGGTCTCGTCGTAGAGCTTCGTGTCGAGCCAGCCGATGACGGGGCCGCCGCCGCTGAAGTACAGCGTGTCGTTGGCGTCCTCGGCGAACTGCAGGTGGTGCGTGCCGTAGCAGGTGCCGATCAGGACGAAGTCGTCCGTCTCGGGATCGTAGTAGCCGGTGTGGCGGCCGGCGCGATCGATCGGGAAATACCGCGCGTAGGCGTTGTCCGATCCCTCACGGCACCAGTCGGGGTTGTTCGGGTGGCGGACCCGCGTGGTCAGCCAGACGCGCCCCTCGGCGTCGATCATCGGGTTGTGCGGGTTGGCGGGGTCGTTCCACACGGCCTCCGCGCCGAAGTCGCGCCACGGCTTGAAGCCCTCGGTCTGGAACATCGACGGGACCGGCGGGTCGTTCTCGCGCAGCGGGATCTTGATCATCTTCGAGCTGTGCTCGACGGTGTCGGTCACGAGCAGGAAGTCGTTGCCGATGTCGACGCCGTAGAGCGGGCCGTTGGCGTTGACGCGCGGGTTGCGCTTGTCGGTGGCGATCTCGTCGTGGACGAAGGCGACGTTGTCGCCCCAGTTCCACATCGTCAGTACGACGTTGCGCTCGATGCCCTGCGGCCGGGGCGGGGGCGGGGGCGCCTCGCCGGCGGCGATGCGGTCGCTCCAGTCGACCAGCATGTCGAGGCCGGCCTCGCGGCCGAAGCGGGTGACGAAGCTGTTCATGAGCGAGCCGCGCTGCCCGCGCTGCACGCGGTCGTCCCAGGCCGAGCGGGCCGAGTCGAAGTCCTCGAGGTCGGGGATCTCGCGGGTGCGCTTGCTGCCCACCTGGTGGCAGCGCTGGCAGCCCTTCAGGTTGTTGATCCACTCGGCCTGGCTGCCCATCAGCGGGTTGATGCCGTTGCCCTCGGGACCGGTGCCCGGGAACTCGTGCGCGGCGGGCAGGTCGATCAGCGACAGCCAGTAGGTGGAGGGATAGACCTGCGCCGCTTCCTGCGGCGTCGCCGCCACGACCGCGGTGAGGTCGAGCTCCTGGTCCGGCCCGCCGGCGACCGGCTCGGAGTCGACGAGGCCGTAGCCGCGCACCCAGACGTCGTAGGTCGCGTCGGGGAGCTCCGGAAGGACGTACTGCCCGTCGTCGCCGGTGACGACGATCTTGCGGAACACGGTCTCGAGGTCGTCGGTCTCGGCAATCACCCAGACGCCCGCCTCGGGGCCGTTGGCGCTGGTGACGGTGCCGCGAATGACGCCGTCGTTGTCCGCCGCCTCCACCGCGGCCGTGCCCGGCGCCAGCGACGCGACGAGCGTCGCGCACGCCAGGGCGGACGTCAGGCTTCCCAGTTGTCTCATGGTCATCGTCGTTCCACCGTTTCTCCGCCGAGTTCACGCAGCAGCGCCACCGTGTCCGGCCACGCCTTCTCGGTGTTCGCCACGAACACGCCCTCGGCCACCATCCGGGGCGTCCAGCCGATCGCGTTGCGGGCGTTGACATCCGCGCCCTGGTCGATCAGGTACTGCACGATCAGGTTCGAGCCCATCATCGCGGCGCCGTGCAACGCCGTGCAGCCGCCCCAGCGCATGTCGCCGCGGTCGCGCTGCGCGTCCAGCTCCAGCAGGTTGAGCGGGTGGCGCAGCAGCAGATCCACCCCGTCGCCCTCGATCTGCGTGTCGCCGAAGTCGGAGACTGCGTGCAGATCGTTGCCCAGGGCGAGGGTCATCTTCACCGCCTCGAGCCGCACGTGCTCGGGAGTGCCGTTGAGCGGTCCGGGGCTCTCGCCGTCCCAGAACCCGAGGCCGGCCGCCGCCATCAACGGGGTCACCCCCTGCCCGGTGGGTGTCAGCGGGTCGGCGCCGTAGTCGACCAGCAGACGCATCAGGTCCAGGTCGGCGTGCTTGGCGGCCAGGTAGAACGGCGTCGCACCGATGAAGCTGATGTAGTTGCGCCCCACCGAGATGTTGGGCGGCGGTTTGACGATGCCCAGGTCGACCTCGAAGGGTATCTCCTGCCAGAAGATGCGCACGTTCGGGTCGGCGCCTTGCGCGAGCAGACGGCGGGCCAGCTCGAGGCTGTCGAGGTTGCCGGTCTGCTCCGGCGGCCGCCCCGAGCCGGGCCGACGGATCCAAGCCAGCGCGTGCAGCAGCGAGCCGCGCGCGTCGTAGGCGTTCGGATCGGCTCCCGCGTCGAGCAGGTCCGCGGCGAGTTCGTAGTGCGCGTTGATGATGGCGAGCGCCAGGGGCGACGTGTGCCCGGTCGCGGCCGGCGTGTAGGAGCCGGTGCCCGCCGTCGTGTTGTTGACGCCGGCGTTGACGTCGGCGCCACCGGCCAGCAGCGTCCGGGCGGCGTCGATCTGTCCCTCGCGCACCGCGAACAGCAGGGGGGTCAGCCCCGTGCTCGAGCGCGCCTCGACGTCGGCCCCGGCCGCGAGCAGCCGCGCGACCGCGTCGCCGTTGTTCTCGGCGGCGGCCCACATCAGGGCGGTCTGGCCGCGCCAGCTCTCGGTGGCATCGACCGCGGCGCCGGCTGCGAGGAGCTGATCGAGGACCGGCACGCGCCCCGTTCTGGCTGCCACCATCAGCACGCTCTCGCCCGCGGGGGTGGCGGTGTTCGGGTCGGCCCCCGCCGCCAGCAGCGCAGCCACCACCGCCGGCGCGCCGCTCTCCGCCGCGAGCGCGAGCGGGGTGACGCCGTAGCGGTTCGCGCTCTTCGCGTCGGCGCCGGCCGCGAGCAGGTGCTCGACGGCGTCCGCCGAGGCGGCGCGCGCCGCCCAGTGCAGCGCGGTGGTACCGTCCGGCGACGCGGACCCCGCGTCGGCACCCTCCGCGAGCCGGACCGCTACCCGAGCGGCATCGCCCGACCGGGCGGCTGCGATCAGCGGTGCATCGGCGGCCGCTGCGGTCCCGGGCAGAGCAATCGTACCGGCGACGAGTGCAGCCGCGACGAGCATCAACGGCTGGCGGCCTCGTTCTTCGCGCATGAGATATCCCTCTCCAGGCATGGTTCCGGCGGCCGGCGGCGAATGCCCGCTGCATTCGACCGGCGCTGCATCGCGCCTCGCCTTGTCGACAATTGCGGATGCTATCGCGTGGCGTCTACATTGACAACATCCGGCGAGAAGCGTACAAAAGGGCGGGGTACCGGCCGGAAGCCGGGCGCGTTCACCCGATTTGTGCCCGCGTTGCAGGCTCCCGTCGCCGTTCCGCCAGCCGGCAGGGTGCCCCGCGCGCCGTGGGAAGCCGCAGAAAACAGAAGCAGAAGATGCCTGGAGTTGATGCCATGTCGACGCGGCGAGACGGTTCGGCGCCGGCCCGATCTCACGGTGGCGTTGGGAGCTTCGGCGGCGCGAGACTCCCTGGCGGGGTCCGGGGCGCAATGCTGGCGATGGTGTCCGGCTGTCTGCTCGCCGTAGCGTCGCCGGCCGTGTCCGCACAGGCCCTCGCGGAGGGAGCGGCGAACGCCGCGTCCGTGGAGGCGACCCTCGATCGCTACTGCGTGACCTGCCACAACGAGCGCATCGTCAACGGCCGCGGGACGGCCCCGTCGATGCTGGTCTCGCAGTTGCGAACCGCCGGCCTTGCGCTCGATGCGCTCGATCCGAATCACGTGGGCGGCGAATCCGACGCGTGGGAACGGGTGATCCGCAAGCTCGAGGCGCGGACGATGCCGCCGGTCGGGCGTCCCCGGCCCGCTGAGGCGACCTACGGCGAGATCATCGAGTGGTTGGAGGAGGAGCTCGACCGGGCCGCCGCCGATGCCCCGAATCCGGGGCGACGCCCCGCGCTGCACCGCCTCAGCCGCACCGAGTACCGGAACGCCGTGCGCGACCTGCTCGCCCTCGACGATCTCCCCAAGGAGTTCGACGTCTCGACCCTCCTGCCGGCGGACAACGTCACCAGCGGCTTCGACAACCTCGCCGAGCTGCTGTTCGTCTCGCCGTCGACCCTGGAGCGGTACCTGGCCGCCGCGCGCAAGATCAGCCGCCTGGCGGTCGGCGACACGAGCATGCCGCCGATCGTCGATCGCTACCAGCTCGACCGCGACCTGATTCAGGACGGCCACCTCGACGGCCTGCCCCTCGGCACGCGGGGCGGAACGGTGATCCGCAGCCACCTGCCGGCGGACGGCGAGTACGTCCTGACCGTCGAGTTCGCCCAGGCGGCGCGCGAGGAACACGCGGTCGAAGTGAGCGTCGACGGCGAGCGCGTCAGCCTGTTCAGCATCGGCGGCCGGCCGCTGGTGCGGGGGGCGAGCGGCGTGTTCGCGTTCGAGGCCGAGCCGCCGGTCGACGTCCGGGTGCCCCTGGGTGCAGGGCCGCGCGAGATCGCCGTGGCCTTCCTGCAGAAGACCGGGGCCCGGCACGAGAGCCTGGTGCGGGCGTCGCGGCGCGGGCAGCGTCGCGAGCCGGCCATCTCGACGGTGACGCTCAGCGGGCCCTACGGGGTCGACGGGGCCGGCGACACGCCGAGCCGCGAGCGCATCTTCACCTGCCGCCCGGACGGCAGCATCGCCGTGGCCGAGCCGTGCGCGCGCGAGATCCTCTCGACCCTGGCCCGCAGGGCGTACCGCCGTCCGGTGGCGGAGACCGATCTCGATCTGCTGCTGCCCTTCTACGCGGAAGGCAGCGCGGAGGGTGGGTTCGACCGAGGCATTCAGCGCGCGCTCGAACGGATGCTCGTCAGCCCCGAGTTCCTCTTCCGCGTCGAGCGCGACCCGGCGGACGTCGTTCCGGGTGCGCCGTACCGCGTCAGCGACCTGGAGCTCGCCTCCCGCCTCTCGTTCTTCCTCTGGAGCAGCATCCCCGACGACGAGTTGCTCGCCCGCGCCGTCGACGGCACCCTGAGCGACCCGGCCGTGCTCGAGGCGCAGGTGCAGCGAATGCTCGCCGACGGCCGCTCCCGCGCGCTCATCGACAACTTCGCCGAGCAGTGGCTCTATCTCCGGGACATCGAGGCCAAGGAGCCGGACCCCGGCTTCTTTCCCGGGTTCGACGAGAACCTGCGCCAGGCGTTCCAGCGCGAGACCGAGCTGTTCATGGACAGCGTGCTGCGCGAGGATCGCGGTGTCAGCGAGCTGCTGACCGCCGACTACACCTTCCTCAACGAGCGGCTCGCGAAGCACTACGGGATCCCGCACGTCTACGGCAGCCACTTCCGGCGCGTCTCGCTCGACGGCACGGCGCGGCGCGGGCTGCTGGGGCAGGGCGGCATCCTGACCCTGACCTCCTACTCCACGCGCACCTCGCCGGTGCTGCGCGGCAAGTGGATCCTCGAGAACCTGCTGGCGTCGCCCCCGCCGCCCCCGCCGCCCGACATTCCGGCCCTGGCGGAGACGACCGACGACGGCGCGGCGCTCTCGATGCGCGCGGCGATGGAGCGGCATCGCGCAAACCCGGCCTGCGCGAGCTGCCACGCCCAGATGGATCCGCTCGGCTTCGCCCTGGAGAACTTCGACGCGGTGGGCCGCTGGCGCGTGCGCAGCGAGTCGAACGACGCCATCGACGCCTCCGGGGTGTTGCCGGACGGCACCTCGTTCGAGGGCCCGGACGGGATGCGGGCGGCGCTGCTGCACGAGCCGGAGCGGTTCGTCGCCACCGTCACCGAGAAGCTGCTGACCTACGCCCTCGGCCGCAACGTGGAGTCCTACGACATGCCCGCCGTCCGCGCCATCGTGCGCGAGGCGGCGCAGAAGGACTATCGTTTCTCGTCCATCGTCCTGGGCATCGTTCGGAGCACGCCGTTTCAGATGAGGATGTCGCAATCATGATCATCACGCAGAAAGCCCTGCCCCGGCGGACGTTCCTGCGCGGCGTGGGCGCCACGCTCGCCCTGCCGTTCCTCGACGCCATGGTGCCGGCCGCCTCCTCGGCGGCGCGCGCCGCGGCGGCGCCGGCCCGGCGGCTCGGGTTCCTCTACATCCCGAACGGCGTCATCCAGGAGCAATGGGTGCCGGCGCAGACCGGGCGCGGGTTCGAGTTCTCGCGGATTCTGAGCCCGCTCGAGCCGTTCCGCGACCAGGTGCTGATCCTGAGCGGGCTGGCGCACCGGCAGGCCGACTCGTTCGGCGACGGCAACGGCGACCATCCGCGCGCCACCGCGGCTTGGCTGAGCGGCGTCCATGCCTGGGAGCGCCGCGGGCGCCAGGGGCCGACCGACATCAAGCTCGGGGTCACCGCCGACCAGATTGCCGCCCGCGAGTTCGGCAAGGAGACGCCGCTGCCGTCGCTGGAGCTGGCCCTGGAGCAGCCGACGGCCATAGCTTGCGACACCGGCGACTGCTTCTACTCCAACACGATCTCGTGGCGCAACGAGACCACCCCGCTCGACATGGAGGCGCACCCGCGCGTCGTCTTCGAGCGGCTGTTCGGCGAGGGCGGCACCGCCGCCGAACGGCAGGCGGTGATGCGTCGGACCGGGAGCATTCTCGACTCGGTGACAGCCGAGGTCGCGCGCCTCGGGGGGACGCTCGGGTCGACCGACCGCAACAAGCTGGACGAGTACCTCGACGCGGTGCGCGACGTCGAGCAGCGGGTCCAGCGGTCGGAGTCGCGGGGCGGCGAGTCGTTCGTCGAGCTGCCGGAGCGGCCCGTCGACATCCCCGAGACGTTCGAGGATCACGCGAAGCTGATGTTCGACCTGCAGGTGCTGGCGTTCCAGGCCGACGTCACCCGGGTCTTCACGCTGATGATGGCGCGGGAGGCGAGTCCTCGTCCGTACCCGCAGATCGGGGTGCCCGACCAGCACCATACCGTGTCGCATCATCGCAACGACCCGGAATACATCGCCAAGAAGGCGAAGATCGACACCTACCACGTCCAGGTGCTGTCGTACCTGCTCGGGAAGCTGCGCGAGACCCCGGACGGCGACGGCAACCTGCTGGATCACTCGATGATCGTCTACGGCGGCGGCATCGGGAACGGAAACCTCCACGAGCACACGAATCTGCCGTGCCTCGTGGCGGGCGGCGGCGGCGGGCGCCTGCACGGCGGGCGGCATCGAGCCTACCCGGCGGACACGCCCTATACGAACCTGCTGTTGACGGTGCTCGACAAGGCCGGCGTGCCGGCCGAGAAGCTCGGCGACAGCACGGGATTGCTCAACACGATGCCGCTCAGCCTCTGAGCGGCATCACTCGGCAAGGCTCTGAGGGAGGGCGGGGCGCTTGCAGAAAGGCAAGGGATCGTTTCATGTTCAAGCGCAACCGAGTCCTCTGGGCCGTTACTCTCTGCTTTGCGCTGCTGGGCGCCGCCGGTGGCGATGACCCCGCCCCGACGGCGCCGACACCTGTGGAGCCGCCCGTGGCGCCGACGCCGGAGCCCGAGCCGGAGCCCGTGACGATTACCGGCGACTGGCACGGACACGTCCACGGCATGCTGATCGACGGCGAAGCGCATGTGCACCTCGAGCAGAGCGGCATGAACGTGACCGGCGACTGGCACATGGAGGAGATGCCCCAGGCGGTCGCCGCGCTGCTCATGGCGGCAGGCGTGTCGATCGATGAGGAGTTCGGGGGGCCCGTCGAAGGCATGGTGGACGGTTCCGATGCCGATCTCGCGTTCGGGTTCGAAGAGGCGTTCCACGACGTCCTTGGCCACGACTGCGTGGTCCACGCTCACGCCGAGTTCACGGAGGACGAACTGGAGGGCGACTGGCACACCGACGACTGCGGCTCGGCGTCCGACGAGGGAACGCTGGACATGCACAAGGATTAGGATTCGGCCGCGCGCTGTTTGCCCCGCGGCAGTGTGGCCGGCGCCCGGAGGGGCGCCGGCCCGATTGTCGGAAGGAATGGGATCGATTCATGTCGAGGAGTAACAGCTCCCGAGTTCTCTTCATTCTCTGGATCGCGTTGGTGGCCGCCGCGTGCGGCGGCGACGACTCCGGCCCGACGGAGCCGACCCTCGTGGAGCCGCCGCCGGCGGCGGTGACGCTGACCGGCACGTGGACCGGCTCGTTCGAGGGCGCGCTCATTTCCGGTGACGACCTCCGGGTGGAGCTCACTCAGGAGGGAACCATGGTGACGGGAAGCTGGACGGCGACGGTCAGGTTGCCTCCCGTGCCCGGTGCGCCTCCGGAGATCCCGCTCGGCGGAGGGGTGACGGGGACGGCCGCCGATACGACGGCAGAACTCTCGTTCTTGCTTGAGGGCTTCCCCGATTACTTCCCGGAAGGCTGTGCGATCGACGCCTCGGTTACGTCATTCGACGAGGCGACGGCGGAGGCGACGTGGGAGACGAACACCACATGCCAGCCGCCAGCCGTGGATGAAGGCACGCTGAGTCTCGCGCGCTAGCAGCAGACCATCGACGTCGATCGGGCTGGGTTTCCCGTGGGGTCCGGCCCTCCCTTGTTCCAGCCTGTCCCACTCTCGGCGGCTGGCTCTCTCAGCCTTTCGCCTCTTTCCAGTTCCTCCCGATCCCGACATCGACGGTCAGCGGCACCGACAGCTCGACGGCGGATTCCATCTTCGTCCGGACCAGCTCGGCGACCTCGCGGGCCTTCGATTCGGGAGCCTCGAACAGCAGCTCGTCGTGGACGGTCAGGATCATCCGCGTGTCCGGCGGCAGCACGGCGTGCACGTCGATCATCGCGCGCTTCAGGATGTCGGCCGCGCTGCCCTGGATCGGCATGTTCACGGCGACGCGCTCGGCCGCGCTCCGGAGCTGGCCGTTGCGGCTGACGATCTCGGGCACGCGCCGCCGCCGGCCGAACATCGTGGTCACGACACCGGTCTCGCGCGCGGTCTCGAGCGTCCCCTCCAGGTAGGCGCGGACGGCGGGAAAGCCCTCGAAGTAGGCGTCGATGAACGTCTGCGCGGCCTTGGGGCTGACCCCGATGTCCTTCGACAGCGTGAAGGCGGTCTTGCCGTAGAGCAGGGCGTAGTTGATGATCTTGGCCCGCCGCCGCAGCTCGTGCGGGTCGAGTCCGCTGTCGGCTCCGAACACCTTGAGCGCGGTCCGATCGTGGATGTCCTCGCCCCGCTCGAAGGCGCTGGTGAGATTCGGGTCGCCGGAGAGGTGGGCCAGCACGCGCAGCTCGATCTGCGAGTAGTCGGCCGAGATCAGAACCGATCCCGACGGCGCGGTGAAGGCGCCGCGAATCTCCCGCCCGACGGCGGTCCGGATGGGGATGTTCTGCAGGTTGGGGTCGTGGCTGCTCAGCCGCCCGGTCGCCGCCACCGCTTGGGCGAACGAGGTGTGCAGGCGTCCGGTGTCGGGATTGACGAGTTGCGGCAACGCGTCGATGTACGTTCCCTTGAGCTTCGCGAGACTGCGCCACTCCAGCACCTTGCGCGGGAGATCGTGGACGAGGGCGAGCTCTTCGAGCACGTCCACCGACGTCGAGGCGGCCTTCGTCTTGCCGGTGCGCTTGCGGGACGGGAGCTGCAGCTTGTCGAAGAGGATGGTCGAAAGCTGGCGGGGCGAATTGATGTTGAACGGCTCGCCGGCCAGTGCGTGGATCTCCGCCTGCAGCGCCGACAACTGCGCGTCCATGGCGACCGACTGCGCGGCCAGCGCGGCGGTATCGAGCAGGATCCCGGCGCGTTCCAGGTCGGCGAGCACCGGCAGGAGCGGCAACTCCAGGTCGCGGTAGAGGGGCTCGAGGCCGTCGCGGGCGAGTTGCCCGCGCAGATGGTCGGCGACCTGCAGCGCCAGGTCGCTGCGCTCGCCGGCGTAGTCGATCACCGCCTCCACCGGCAGGTCGGCGGGACTCTGCGCCTTGGCTCCCTTGCCGAAGACCTCCTCCGGCGCGATCGCCTTGTAGCCGATCTTCTCCAGGGCGAGGTCGCCGAGGTCGTGGTCGGGCCGGGTGGCGTCGAGAAGATAGCTGGCGAGCAGCGTGTCGACATCGAGTCCCTCCAGCGGGACGCCATGGCGGCCGAGGACGAGAGCGGCCCGCTTCAGGTCGTGGCCGGCCTTCGGCACGCCGGCGTCGGCGAGCGGTTTCGCCAGCGCGCCGAGCAACGCCTCGCGCCCCATGCCGGCGTCCGCTTCCAGCGTCCGGTGTCCGAGCGGCACGTAGCGGGCGTGACCGGGCCCGGCCGAGAGTGCGATGCCGACCAGGTCGGCGCGCATCGCGTCCGGTTCGCCGGCCACCACCGCGATGCCGACCCGCCCGGCGCGCCCGACGGCGTCGAGCAGCTCGGCGACCCCTTCCTCGGATCGCACCACGCCGTAGTCCTTCTCGACCGTCGTGGCCGTAGGCGCGTACTCGGCTACGAGGGTCCGGAAACCCAGCGAGCTGAAGAGCGTGAAGCAGAGCTCGGGCGACGGGCCGCGGTAGCGCAGCGTGTCCGGCTCGAACGGGACCGGGACATCGGTGCGGATGGTGACCAGCTCGCGGCTCCTGCGCGCGTCGTCCGCGTGCTGCTCCAGCGCCGTTCGTTGCCGCTTCTTCTTGACGTCGGCCGTGTGCTCAAGCAGCGCGTCGAGAGATCCGTGCGCCGCGATCAGCTCGCGGGCGCCCTTCTCGCCGATGCCGGGGACGCCCTTGACGTTGTCCACCGCGTCGCCCATCAGGGCCAGGACGTCGATTACCTGCGCGGGCCGGACGCCGAACTTCGCCTGCACGCCGTCGGTGTCGTACCACGTGCCGGGATCGCGCGGATTGAAGACGGATACGCCGTCACCCACGAGCTGGAAGAAGTCCTTGTCGCCGGTCACGATCGCCACGTCGAACCCGGCCTCGCGCGCCTGCGCGGCGAGAGTGCCGATGACGTCGTCCGCCTCGAACGTCTCGTAGGTCAGCACCGGCACACCGAGGGCTGCGCAGGCCTCATGAACGTGCGGCACCTGCTCGCGCAGGTCGGGCGGCATCGGCGCGCGATTCGCCTTGTAGTCGGGGGCGAGCTCGTTGCGGAAGGTCGGCCCCCGGACGTCGAAGGCGGCGGCGATGAGGGCCGGCTGGTGGTCGGCGATGAGCTTGCGCAGCATGTTGACGAAGCCGAAGACGGCGTTCGTCGGCCGTCCGTCCGGCGCCGTCAGCCCGCGTATCGCGTGGAACGCGCGGTACATCTGGGAGCTGCCGTCGATCAGGAAGACGGTGTCGCTGGGGTCCATCGCGTGGTTGGAGTGTACCACCCGGTCAGACCACGGCCGCGCTTCCCGGCGCCGTCCGGGAGTCCCGGAACGAAGGAGGAGCGGCGTCGGGGTCGGCCGGCTACGGCGTGGCGATATACCCCCGCCGCGCCCGGACGCGAAGCCGCGAGTCCCGGATCTCCACCTCGATCTCGTGCCAGCGGCCGTCCGCGTGGCCCGGCGCCGGGTAGGCGAGGAAGTACTGGCGGCTGAGCTCGTCGGCGATGCCCGCGGTGGCGGCAGCGAGGTCGCCGGCGTTGCGGATGACCTCCGTCCGGCCGCCGCTGTCGTCGGTCAGGTCCCGCAGCGCGGACGCGTTGACGCGGTCGCCGGCGCCGAACACCACGCCGCCCCCGGGCGCGCGGGTCGTCGGCGGGATCGGCAGGCGTCCCCTCCCGCCGCCGCCGGGGATCGGGAAGGGAACCCGCACCGGCGGGCGCGTGCGCGGCGCCGGCGGTCGGCTGCCGCCGTACCGCGACGGTCCCGGGCCGTCGATGCCGACGGCGTAGACCATGACCTCGGTCTCGCGAATCAAGCGCTGCAGGTCGCGGACGCGAATCTCGCTGTTGGTGTCGTTGCCGTCCGAGATGACGACCACCGCCTTCTTGCGGTGCCGGCCCTGCTCGGCCAGCACCACCGCGTCGGCCACCGCATCGTAGAGCGCGGTGCCCCCGCGGGGACGGATGCCGCCGAGCGCGCGGCTCACCCGTTCGGGGTCGTTGGTCCAGTCGTGCACGAGCCGCGGCTGGTAGTTGAACCGATACAGGAAGAACTCGTCGTCCGGGCCGAGCAGATCGAACAGGAAGCGGTCGAGGGCGCTCCGCGCGGCAGCCATCCGCTCGCCCTCCATGCTGCCGCTCGTGTCGAGCACGATGCCGAGGCTGACCGGCACGCGCTCGCGACTGAAGTGGGTGAGCGTCTGCGGCACGCCGTCCTCGTAGACGAGGAAGTCGTCCTTGTCCAGGCCGGATACGAAGCGCCCCCTGCGGTCCGTGACCGTTGCGCTCACGTTGATCAGGTCGACGCCGGTGCGGAACCGGAACGCGGGCCGATCCGCGTCCTGGGCGGCCGCGCGTGCGGGCGCCGCGGCTGCGAGGGCGGCCACGAGAACGGCCGAGAGGAGAGGTGGAATCGACCCTGTGCCGGCGCACGCGTGTTTCATGACGCATCTCCCACGGGGACCGGAGGTTGCACGGCCGAGCGGCGATCGATATGCGGAATCGTCGTTTCGTCCAGCAGAAAGCTGATCCGGTACCGGCTGATGCCGGCGGCCAGCAGGCGAATGGTGAACGGGGAGTCGGCGCCGGGCGGAAGCGAGGGCGTCTCCACGGGTGTCCGGCGGGTGGCGACCAGCGTTCCGGCTTCGTCGAACGCCATCGCGACGACCGACAGCCGCTCGGCGGCGGCCGCCGCCGCCGGGTTGCGCACCGACCCGCTGATGTCGAGAAACGGTCCCTCGGCCGCGTGCCGCAGCGCGATCAGATCGAGCGGCGGACGGGAGTTGCCGAGCGACTCGGCCGCGTCACCGGCGCCGGATCCGGTCAGCAGGAACACGGTCGCCACGATGGCGAGCACGATGCCCGCCGCTCCCGAGAGGGCGGCGAAACGCCCCCAGCCCGCCGGCGCCGGCGGCACGGGCGACGAGAACAGCCCGCCGTTCTCGGCCAGGGACCCGGGCTCGTCTCCGGCTCCCTCCGGCGTCGACGCCGGAGGGAGCGGATCCGGCAGGTCGTTTGCGGACCGCGGCGCGAGCGGATCCGGATCGCCGCTCGCGGACCATCCTTCGCCGCTACCAAGCTCGGCGGCGAGCGCTGCCAGCCGCGCGGCCGACCGCCGCCGCTCCTCCTGCACCAGCCGCCACGTCACCACGCCCATCGCGATGGCCAGAAACAGCGACAGCAGCGTCACGGTGATCAGCGTCATCTCGACCATCTTTTTTTCACCGCAGTCTGAACTCCATCGCCACTTCGACGACGACGTCGACCGTGGCGCCCTGCCTCCGGGCCGGATGGAAGCGCCACTGGCGCATCGCATTCACCGCGGTCTCGTCGAGGCCGTAGCCGAGGCCGCGGACGATCCGGATCTCGCCCACGTCCCCGTTGGCAAGAACCACGACCTCCAGGACGATGTCGCCCTCGATCTCGCGCCGCAGCGCGTCCGCGGTGTAGACCGGCTTGACCTCGTGCCGGATCGCCGGCGGCGAGATGCCGCTCCCCATGCGATAGGGGCCTCCGCCCGCACCGCCGCCGCTGCCGGGGCCGACCCCGGCCCCCGAACCGGATCCGACGCCGCGCCCGGCTCCCGCCCCGACGCCGCCGTCCCGGCCCGGGCCGCTCGACACCGTCCCGGTCGCCGGCGGGAGATCGAGCAGGCCGCGCAGATCCCGGACGTCCGCGCGCATCGCCATCAGCGGCGCCACGATGCGCGGCAGCGCTTCGCGCTCCAGCGGCTCGGGGGGACGCGGCTCCTCGATCGGCTCCACAGCCACGGGTTCCTCGCGCGGCGGCACGGGACTGCTGGTGCGGCTTTCGCCGCGGCGCTCCGCCCGCGGCGGCGGCAGCGGCTGCCGCAACCCGCCTCCTCCACCGCCGCCGCCCGGTCCGGGCTCGGCCACGAACACCAGGCGCGCGAGAGCGGGACCTTCGGCATCGGACGCGCGATCGGCGGCCGTCGTCATCTGCACCGCGGTCAACATGACCAGCAGGGGTACGAGGGCGCCGTGGGCCAGCGTCGACATGGCGGCCGAGACGGCGCCGGAAGGGGATTCCCCGAGGTCCCGGTCGAGGAGGGCGCCTCCGAAGACGGGGCGGATCGAGGAGATCGGCCCGCGCCGCAGCCGGCGTGCGGCGCGCACCACCTCCCGTTCGGCCACGAACACGCCGTCCACGGTCGCCACCTCGCCGGCGGCGATCAGACGGCGGATCACGCTTCGGTCGACGCCGGCTGCGTGCGCGACCTCGTCGGCCGAGTAGACCTCAGGCGCGCAGGGCGCCGAGCGGGCGGTATGGGCCGGATGGTGCACGGACATTACCGCTCACCCTATTTCGTCCCCTCGAAGAAGCTCTTGCCCTCGCGTTCGGCAAGCAGGCGCACGGCCCGGAATCCCTCCGCCTCGAGCGCGCCGGCCGCCCCGCCGTTCAGCAGGTAGGTCCGATCGAGCTCCCGCTGCGAGAAGAAGCCGCCGAGGCCGCCGCGCGGGGCCGCCTCGATCACCACGCACCGGCCGTTCGGCCGCAGCACCTTGAGCGCCTGCTGGAGGCACAGGACGCGCTCGTTCATGCGCAGGCTCCCGAGCAGGTCGGGCGCCACGACCACGTCGAACGACTCGGGGTCGCAGGGCAGCGCTCCGAGCCGGCCCGTTCTGGCCTCCACGAGCACCCCGGCGCGTTTCGCCGCGCGCCGCACGCCGTCGCACTCGGCATCCGTCTCCGTCACGACGCCCGCCTCGCCGCTTATGCCCACCGCCTTGGCGAGCTCGGCGATCAGCACCGCGTCCCGGCCGCCGAGCTGCAGTACCGATGCACCGAGCTTGAGACCGACCATCGACACTTCCAGGTCGCGTGGACCTCCGCTTTTTCTCAGCTTGAACACTGGCGTCGCCCCATCCGTGTCCGGCGCCCGCGCCGGGCATTCTCAAGTCGGCTTCCCGGCCCGGCGGCAGCGGCCGACGGGGAAGCCAAGGCCCAAAACACCATGATATAGTCTCCGCCTGTGCAAGGCTCCCGCCAGATCGCTCCGGCCACGGGGCGCCTCGGGATTCTGCTCGCCGGTCTCGGTGCCGTCAGCACGACCCTCATCGCCGGTGTCCACGCCATCCGCAAGGGACTCGCCGCGCCGACCGGGTCGCTCACGCAGATGGGCACGATCCGACTCGGCAAGCGGACCGACGGGCGCTCGCCGCTGATCAAGGACTTCCTTCCGCTCGCCGCCCTCGACGACCTCGTCTTCGGCGGCTGGGACATCTTCGAGGACAACTGCTACCAGGCGGCGTGCAACGCCGAGGTGCTGCGGCGCGGACTTCTGGATCAGGTCCGCCCGGAGCTCGAGGCGGTACAGCCCTGGCCGGCGGTCTTCGATCAGTCGTATGTGAAGAAGCTCGACGGCCCGAACGTGAAGTCAGGCGCCAGCAAGCGCGATCTCGCGGATCAGCTCCGGGCCGACATCCGCCGGTTTCGGGAGGCGCAGGGGGTCGAGCGGCTCGTCCTGGTCTGGTGCGGCAGCACCGAGGTCTACCTGGAGGAGGCGCCTGTCCACCAGTCGCTCGAGGCGTTCGAGCGCGGTCTCGAGGCGTCGGACCCCGCCATCCCGTCGAGCATGATCTATGCCTACGCCGCCCTCAAGGAGGGGATTCCCTACGCCAACGCGGCCCCCAATCTGAGCGCCGACGTGCCGGCGCTCGAGGAGCTGGCCCTGCAGACCGGATCACCGCTCGCGGGGAAGGACCTCAAGACCGGCCAGACATTGATGAAGACGATGGTCGCCCCCGGACTGAAGGCGCGCCTGCTGGGGGTGTCCGGCTGGTACTCCACCAACATCCTGGGGAACCGCGACGGCGAGGTGCTCGACGATCCGGAGTCGTTCAAGACGAAGGAGGAGAGCAAGAAATCGGTGCTCGACCACATCCTGCAGCCGGAGCTCTACCCGACGCTCTACGACGACCTGCACCACGTGGTCCGCATCAACTACTACCCGCCGCGGGGCGACAACAAGGAGGGCTGGGACAACATCGATCTGGTCGGGTGGCTCGACTACCCGATGCAGCTCAAGATCAACTTCCTCTGCCGGGACAGCATTCTCGCCGCGCCCATCGTGCTGGACGTCGCGCTGTTCCTCGATCTCGCGACGCGCGCGGGCATGAGCGGTATCCAGGAATGGCTCTCGTTCTACTTCAAGAGCCCCATTCACCGCCGCGACCTCTATCCGGAGCACGACCTGTTCATCCAGTTGATGAAGCTCAAGAACACGCTCCGCCACCTGCGGGGCGAGGAGCTGATCACCCACCTCGGCCTGGAGTACTACGATTGACCCGCATGCAGGCCATCCTGATCGGCGGCGCGTTCAACGGCGTGCTGTCGGCCCTGCCCCTCATCGAGCTGGGCAATTGCTGCTGCCTGTGGGTGACCGGCGGGGGAGCGATCACCGCGTGGCTGCTGCAGCGGGAACGGGCCGAGCCTCTCGATCCGGGCGAGGGGGCGCTCGCGGGGCTGCTGGCTGGGGTAGCCGGGGCCGTCATCTTCGCGGTCGTATCGGTGCCGGTCCAGATGGCGATGGGATCGCTGGGGATGTTCGAGGTCGGCACTCTCGACGTGCCGCCGGAGGTGCGCGAGCTCATCGAGGCGTTGTCGTCCAGCGTGGCGCTGAGAGTCCTCATCGGGTTCGTCACCATGCTGATCGTCAGCGCGATCTTCTCGACGCTGGGCGGTCTGCTGGGCGCCTTCCTCTTCCGGAAGTCGGCTCCGCCGGCCGCGCCCGGAGGCACGGAGATCGTGCCTCCTCCTCCGCCGCCCATCTGACGCCGGGCCGTGCCGGGCGCCGGACCGGACGTTCCCGAGCAGGCTTCCGGGAACCTGAGGACCCCGTACTGCGTCAGTGGTGCTAGTGCCTCCACCGGCATGAGACACGGGGGAGCCGCACACCGACATTCGAGCCGATGCCGCTGATCTACACGCGCGATCTCTGGAAGACGTACCGGATGGGGACCGAGGAGGTCCATGCGCTGCGCGGCGTGTCGGTCGACATCGAGCGCGGCGAGTTCGTCGCCATCATGGGGCCCTCCGGGTCGGGCAAGTCGACGCTGATGAACCTCATCGGCTGTCTCGATACGCCGACGCGGGGCGAGTACCTGCTGAACGGCAAGGACGTCAGCCGGATGAACGACGACGACCTCGCGCGCATCCGGAACCAGGAGATCGGGTTCGTTTTCCAGACGTTCAACCTGTTGCCGCGGGCCTCGGCGCTGCACAACGTCGAGCTGCCCCTGATCTATGCGGGTGTGCCGTCGGCGGTCCGGCACGAGCGGGCCACCGCCGCGCTCAGCCTGGTGGAGCTCGACGATCGGATGAGCCACCGGCCGAACGAGCTCTCCGGCGGGCAGCGCCAGCGGGTGGCGATAGCCCGCGCGCTGGTGAACAATCCCTCCCTCGTGTTGGCCGACGAACCCACGGGCAACCTCGACTCGAAGACCGGCATCGAGATCATGGCGGTCCTCGAAGGGCTGCACCGCGGGGGCAACACGATCCTGCTAATCACCCACGAGCCGGAAGTGGCTCGGCACGCCCACCGGGTCATTCAAATCAGGGACGGCGCGATAGCACTGGACGACGCGACGAAGGCCGCCGCCGCTGTTCCTGCGGTCACCTGATCGGTCGCGCCGCGCCGGGAATCGGTCGCGCCGGAGTCCTCGCGCCAGCGAAAACTCCCAACGCGACCGCAGGTCGCGCTCAGTCGGCGGCCCGGTACTCGCCGAAGACGCCGCGCAGCGTGTCGGAAACCTCCCCGACGGTGGCCAGCGCCTCGACGGCCGCGATGATCGGGGGGACCAGGTTCGTCCCGTCCCGCGCCGCCCGCCCGACCGCGGCGAGCGCGTTCCGCGCCGCCTGCGGGTCGCGCGCGGCGCGCAGAGCGCCGACGCGCGCCGCCTGTTCCGTTTCGATTTGCGGGTCGATCCGGTGGGTCTCGATCGGCGCCGTCTCCTCGGCGGCGAAACGGTTGACGCCGACCACTACCGCGTCGCCGGCGTCGACCGCCTGCTGCGCGCGGTAGGCGGCCTCCTGGATCTCCGCCTGGATGAAGCCGGACTCGATGGCGGCGAGCACGCCCCCCCGCTCGTCGATGCGCCCGAGCAGCGCGACCGCCTCGGCTTCCAGCCGGTCGGTGAGCGCTTCGATCGTCCATGCGCCCCCGACGGGATCGACCGTATCCGTTACCCCGGTCTCGCCGGCGATGATCTGCTGCGTGCGCAGCGCGATCTGCGCGGCCTCCTCGGTCGGCAGCCCGAGCGCCTCGTCGCGGCCGTTGCAGTGGAGAGACTGCGTGCCGCCGAGCACCGCGGCCAGCGCCTGCAGCGCCACGCGCACGATGTTGTTCTCCGGCTGCTGCGCGGTCAGGGTGCTGCCGGCCGTCTGGGTGTGGAACCGCAGTTGCTGAGCCCGCGGCGCGGTGGCGCCGAAGCGGTCGCGCATCAACGTGGCCCAGAGCCGGCGGGCGGCGCGGAATTTCGCGATCTCTTCGAGGAAGTCGTTGTGCGCGTTGAAGAAGAACGACAGGCGGCTGCCGAACGAGTCCACGTCGAGCCCGCGATCCAGGGCCGCCTGCACGTAGGCCTGGGCGTGGGCGAACGTGAACGCGATCTCCTGCGCCGCCGTCGATCCCGCTTCGCGGATGTGGTAGCCGCTGATGGAGATCGGGTGCCAGCGCGGGAGCTCCTGCTCGCAGAACGAGACCACGTCGGTGACGACGCGCAGGGAGGCCCGCGGCGGGTAGATGTAGGTGCCGCGCGCCACGTACTCCTTCAGGATGTCGTTCTGCACGGTGCCCGCCAGCCCGCGCGCATCGACGCCCTGGCGCCGTCCCGCGGCGACGTACAGCGCGAGCAGGATGATGGCCGTCGCGTTGATCGTCATCGAGGTCGACACGCGGTCCAGCGGGATGCGGTCGAAGAGCCGCGACATGTCCTCGAGCGAGTCGATGGCCACCCCCACCCGGCCCACCTCTCCCGCCGCGAGCGGGTGATCCGAGTCGTAGCCGATCTGCGTCGGCAGATCGAAGGCGACGCTCAGGCCGGTAACGCCCCGATCTAGCAGGTAGCGATAGCGGCGGTTCGACTCGGCCGCCGTGCCGAAGCCGGCGTACTGCCGCATCGTCCAGAGCCGGCCGCGGTACATCGTCGGGTGGATGCCCCGCGTGAACGGGAAGCTGCCCGGCGTGCCGAGCCGGTCGGGGGCCTCGCCGGGGTCCGGATTCGGGCGTTCGACGTGGTACGGCATGCGGAGGGAATTCTACCAGCGCCGGGGCGGGCGGTCCCATGGTCTGGGTCCGGCTACAGGATGTAGTGGGGTCACGAGCAACAGCCTCCATATGCCGTGGTTCTCAGGTTGACACGGCGGCCGGCCGTGTCTAGAATCGCCGGGGTTGCATCCTCTCTCCATGCCGCTGGTGGTCCTCGCCCGGCTGGTTTCACGTTCCAAGAGTGCTGTCGGCAACGGTACCCCGCGCATGGCTGGCCCGTGCGGCGAGGAGGTAGCAGGATGAGCGACGTCGTGAACCGTCTCGCGCGCGAGCTCGCCGAGGCCATCGGCGCCGCGGTGGCCCAGGACCCCGAGGTCGAGGCGTGCCGCGAGAGAGCCCGCGCGGCGGGGTACGAGATGCGCGTATCGCTGGAGACCGAGATCGGGTTCGGGAGCCGGGGCGGCTTGCCGGCGGCGGCCGGCAGGGCGGATCATCCCGCCGAGGCGGACGAGGACGACGAACCCCTCGGCGGCATGACGCCGAACGACCGGCGGTTTCTGCGCGCGCTTCGGATTGCCGCGGGCGAGAGCGACCAGCCCGGTCAGGCGGGCGGCTGATCGCGGGGCCGGCCGCGGGCAGTCAGTCGGTCCAGGTACGGAGGTCGCGGCCGGTCATCTCGCGTGGTATGTCGACGCCGGCGATGTTCAGGAGCGTAGGGGCCACGTCGCGCAACGATCCGTCCCGAAGTACGTGGCGCGTCCTCGAGAGCGCCTTGTCGATCAGCAGCACCGGGACCGGGTTGCAGGTGTGCGCCGTGTGCGGTCCCTTTCGTTCCGCATCCCACATCTGTTCGGCGTTGCCGTGATCGGCCGTCACGATCACCGTGCCGCCGACTCCGGTGACGGCGGCGGCGATGCGGGCCAGACAGCCGTCGAGCGTCGCGACGGCACGGGCCGCGGCGTCCAAATTGCCCGTGTGCCCCACCATGTCGGCGTTGGCGAAGTTGCACACGATCACGTCGTGACGCCCCTGCTCGACGTCCTCGACCAGCGTGTCCGTGATGCCGGCCGCGCTCATCTCCGGCTGCAGGTCGTACGTCGGCACCTTGGGCGACGGAATCAGGATGCGCTCTTCGCCGGCGTACGCGCGCTCCTCGCCGCTGTTGAAGAAGTACGTGACGTGGGCGTACTTCTCCGTCTCCGCCAGCCGCAGATTGGTCCGGCCGGCGTCCGCCAGGACCTCGGCCACGTTTCCCGAGAAGGACGGCGGATCGAAGGCCGTGGGCAGGCCGTACGTCGCGTCGTACTCGGTCATCGTCGTCACCGCGAGCGCCGGGCGTTGCGGCCGTTCGAACCCGTCGAACGCGGCGTCGTCGAACGCGAGGGCCCGGGTCAATTGCCGCGCCCGGTCCGCACGGAAGTTGAAGAAGACGAGGGAGTCGCCGTCGCGCAGGGAGCCGATCGGCAGCCCGCCGCCGTCCACCACGACGCCCGGGGTCAGGAACTCGTCGGTGGTACCCGCGGCGTAGGCGTCCCGGATGAGCGCGGAGGCGTCCCGGGCCGCGCGGCCGATGCCCGCGGTCATTGCCGCGTACGCGCGACGGGTCCGATCCCAGCGCCGGTCGCGATCCATCGCGTAGTAGCGGCCGATGACGGTCGCGATGCGTCCCACTCCCGCGTCCGCCAGCGTGCGCTCCACCGCCGTCACGTCTTCGGCCGCCGCCGTGGGCGCGGTGTCGCGACCGTCGGTGAGCGCATGGAGGAACAACCGCTCCACCTTCTGCCGCCGCGCGAGCTCGACGAGCGCCACCAGATGCCGGAGGTGGCTGTGGACGCCGCCCTGCGAGACCAGACCCACGAGGTGCAGGGCGTGCCGGTCGCCGGCGCAACGGCTCATGGCCGCGACCAGGGCCGGGTTCGCGAAGAAATCGCCCTCACGGATGCTCTTGTCGATGCGCGACAGATCCTGATAGACGACGCGTCCCGCGCCGAGGTTCATGTGACCGACCTCGGAATTGCCCATCTGTCCCGCCGGCAGGCCCACCGCCTTGCCGCTCGTGACGAGCGAAGCGTGCGGAAAGCGTTCCAGGAGCTCGGTGTAGGTCGGGGTTGGGCCCTGCGCGATTGCGTTGTGCTCGCGATCAGGGCTGATGCCCCAGCCGTCGAGGACGACGAGAACTACCGGCGGGCAGCGAGTATCGGACATGACGTGACGGGGAAAACGCGGATGATAGCATGCCCTACGCTTGGCAACGGTGCACGTAACTGTTTTCGAATCAGCGCTTTGCGGCGTTCCTGCCGGCTTTGACTTCGGGATCGCGGTCGCTTATGATCACTTGGTTAACCCCTGAGTCAACCCGTTAGGGAGATGCTTATCCATGAATGCCATTGCCCGGCGCACGAGAGTCCTGGCAGCGTGTGCCGCGGTTGCACTGCTGACGACGGTACTGCCGCCAGCAACTGACGCGCAGGATCTGGAAGACTGGCAGCGCGACGAGCTTCGAGGGTTGCTGGAAGCGATCAACGCCGCCGTGGAAGGCGAGATCGTTCCCGACACCGACCCCTTCGAGCTGCAGCCGGACTTCCTGAAGGGTACCGACGGCAACGCGTACGTACCCTTCACGTTGTCGATAGACGCGGCGAAGGTCGAATCGCCGATGGTGTCGATGTACCTGTTCGTGGCCGAGCCGGGCGATGAGGACGCGATCTTCGAGGATGCGTACTTCGCGAGCGTGACGCCGGGCGACGACGATCGGGTTCGAATCAGCCGGGCGTTCACCGCGCCGGGCGGGGCGTACGACGTCTACGTGGCGATCCAGCAGAGCATGGGCGAGGAATCGGACGATGACGACCGCGGGCCGGTCATGCTGCTGCGCCAGCGCGTGGACGTTCCCGACCTCTGGGACGGCCGGCTGCAGTTGAGCACGCTCATCCTGCCCGAGGTCGTCGAGCCGCTCGCGGCGCCGCTGACGCCGGACGAGCAGATTCTCAGCCCGTACAGCCTCGGCGCCACCCGCATCATTCCGAAGTTCGATCAGGAGTTCGCCAAGCAGGCGGAGCTGTCGCTCATCTTCCTCGTCTACAACCCGGGTCTCGCCGACGGATCGAAGCCGGACATCACGATCGAGTACACCTTCCATCTGCGGTCATCGGGCGGCGAAGAGTACTTCAACCGGACGAATCCGCAGCAGTTCAACGGCCAGACGCTTCCGGCCGCTTTCGACGTGACGCTCGGCCACCAGATCGTGGCGGGGCAGACGGTGCCCCTGTCGCTCTTCCCGGCCGGGGACTACCGCTTGGAGATCAAGGTCACCGACAATACGAACTCGGCGGAGATCATCGAGAACCTGATGTTCACCGTGCTGGAAACCTAGGGAGGCGTCGGTGCGTTCCCGGCCGGCAGTCGGGCGGGGCGCGCTTGCGAACACACATGGCCCGCATGCTCCTCGTCGTCGCCGGTATCGTTCCGCTGCTCGGGTCCGCGGCCCCGGCGGTTGCGGCGGGTGAGGAGCGGGGAGGCTCGCCGCAGTCCGTCGCCGACGGGCCTGCGGCCTCCACGGGCGAGCTCGCCGGGGTGGTCACCACCGCGGATGGAGTTCCAGCCGGGGAGGTCCTCGTTTCCCTGTCCGGACCGGGCGGGTCTTCCCTCGCCGTTTCCGATCCCGCGGGGCGTTTCCGCTTCGATGCGCTTCCGGCCGGGCGCTACCTGATTCGAACGCACCCGCCCGGCGCCCGGCGCTTCGTGCAGTTGACGCCCGGCGAAGCGCTCTTCGCGCCTCTGGTGCTCGGGGGACGCGCCCTGGAGGAGACCCGTGAGATTCGGCTCGCGGGCGGTGGGTTCCAGTTCGGCAATGTTCCGATGGCGCCAGTCCCCGCCGCGGAGGACACGCCGCCGTTCTCCGAGGAAGCGGCCCCAGAGGCCGCCGGCTCCTCGTCACCGGACGCGTCGGATTCCGACTCGGGGCTGACGGAGCCCGGTGACCGGCAGTGGTCCCCGAAGATGTGGCGGCTGCGCCGCGCGCGGCGCAGTGTGCTCAAGGATCGGCTGACCGGCGCGTCCCTCGTGCAGGGGGACGGGACCCGCGCTCCCGGTGGGGGCGGGGCCGGCAACGTCTCCGAGCGCTGGACGGCCGGCCGGGCGTCGCTGGAGCCTCCGTTGGCGGGCCTGCCCGGGCTTCCGATCTCGGGCGAGGTTCAGCTTCTGACACGGGCGACGCTGGCCGGACCCAGCTTCTTCTGGCCTTCCGACGCGTGGCCCGGACAGGTGGCCTACGTGTCCGTGGCGCCGTCGGGACCCGCCGACTGGGCGCTGCGAGGCACCGTCGACATGACGACCGGCGAGACCTCCTCGTGGGCAATCGCCGGCTGGTACGCCGCGGCGCCGCAACCGGATCACGACGTGCGAGTGGCGATCTCGTACAGCCGGCAGGCGCACGCGGCTGCCGCCGACCTGCGCCTCGACGGCGCCCGGCCGGTCGATGCGGGCGTTCCCAGCCGTGAGGTGGGACGCATCGATGCGGTCGACACGTGGACGGTTTCTCCGGCCCTCGAGGTCGGCTACGGCGCCGAGCTCGCGCACTACGGGTACCTGGACGACGCGCGACTGCTGAGCCCGCGGGCCGGCGTCACGCTGTCGCCGATCGACCGGACCCGGGTGCGGGTAGCCCTGTCGCGGAACATGACCGCGCCCGGCGGAGAGCAGTTCCTGCCGCCTCTCGACGGCGTATGGCTGCCGCCGGAGCGGACGTACACGTCGCTCTCGGATTCCCACGATCTGCACGCGGAGCAGGTCCGGCACGTCGAGGCAGGCATCGAGCACGACCTCGGAGAGCGCTCCGTCATCGGCGTCCGGCGTTTCAGGCAGGCCGTCGACGGTCAGCTCATGGCGATGTTCGCGCCGGGCGTTCATGCGCCGCCCGGCTCCCTGCCGGCGTCCGGCGGGCACTACTATCTGACTGCCGCCGGCGGTGTCGACGTGGACGGCTGGGGAATGTCCCTCACGCACGAGATCGAGGAGCGGCTGCGGGGCGCGGTCGACTACCGCGTCGTTCGCGCGGAATGGACGCCGCCGGGAGCCGGGAGCATCGCCGAGCCGGCGGCTGAGTGGTTCCGAAGCGGCAGGGAGAACTTCCACGACGTGACGGCGACGCTGGAGGCCGAGATCCCCGAGACCTCCACGCGGGTGGCCGCGCGGTGCCGCTTCAGCACGGCATTCTCGCGGCCCGTCCACGAGGGCGCCGTCTCCGGTCTCGACACCCGCTTCGACGTGCAGGTCACGCAGGCCCTGCCCTTCGCGCCGTTCGAGGGAAGCAGTTGGGAGTTGCTGGTGGCCGTGCGCAGCCTCTTCCACGAGCAGGCCCCGGGTGCGTCGGTCTACGACGAGTTGCTGGTCGTCGACCCGCCGCGGCAACTCGTCGGCGGTCTGGTCGTGCACTTCTAACCGCTGCCGCGCCGGCAGTAGACTGCATGATCCATGGTATTGGATCGCGGAGTCCATTTTCCTGCATCCATCGCGACGTCTCGGGAGTCAGCACCCATGCGCGGCATGCGCCTGCGTTGTGATTCCAGGCATGGCGCGTGGTTTGCAGGGATCGGTTTCCGGCTGTCATGACGCGGGTTGATCGCGAGGCGAGCTATCGCCGCTATCGGGGGGAGTGGGGCCGCGCTCTGCTGGCCGTGGGCGTCGTTGCCGCGTTGGTGTGTCTGGCCGTGGCCAACGCGGTCGTACGCGCCGGCGGCGGGGACGTCGACGACGGCGTTCTCTGGACGGACGGCGCGGACGGTCTGGTCTCCTCGGCGGTAGAACCGGATTCGCCGGCGGCGCGGGCGGGGATCGAAGCGGGCGACTTGCTTCTCGCCGTCCGGGGCGAGCCGATTGAACGCCGCGCAGACCTGCGGCGCCTGCTGCGGACCGTCGCCGAGGGGGAGAGGCTCGACTACACGCTGCTGCGCCTCAGCGAGGAGCGGCTGCACACCGTTTCGCTGGAGAGGACCTCCGCTGCCTCGCTGCCCACCTACTTCGTGCTTGCATTGGTTGGACTGCTCGGTCTGCTCGTGGGCGCGGCGGTCCGGGTCCAGCGACCGGGGCATCAGGCATCGCTCCATTTCTTCTGGTTGACCGTCGCGTTCTTCGGCGTGTTCGCGTTCTCGTACACCGGTCGGGACGACCGTCTCGACTGGATCTTCTTCTGGGCGGACGAAGTCGCCATCCTGTTGCTGGCCCCGCTCTTCATGCACTTCGCCCTGGTGTTTCCGGACCGTACCCCGGGCCGGCTTCGCCGCCGGTTCGGGCATGCCGTCCTGCCCCTCGTGTACGCACCGGCGGTCGTGCTCGGCCTCATGCAGGCGGCGGCCGTGCTCGGTCCGCAGGACGGGGCAGGCTTCCTGCAGGTCGTCGAGCGGGTCTGGAGCCTGCAGCACCTCTACTTGGCGGCGTGCACGCTGGGGGGGTTGGCGGCGATGGTCGCCGGTCTCCGCCGCGTGAGCTCCGGCACGTCGCGGCGGCAGTTGCGCTGGATCGTGTCGGGCGCGGTGGCCGGCGGCCTGCCCTTCACGTTGGCGTACGCGGTACCCTACGCGCTCGGTTTCGATCCAGCCGGCGCAATCGAGCTGACCGCAGTCCCTCTCGGCCTGATCCCACTGGCCTTCGCGTCCGCGATAGTCCGCTACCGCCTCCGCGACGTCGAGGTCATCGTCAAGCGGAGCGTGGGCTGGGCGGCGGTCGTGGCGGCGATGGTCGTCATCTATCTCGGGCTGGAGCGTCTGGCCACCGAGGTCTTCCTCGACGAGGCCGATGAGCACAGCTCGACCATCGCCCTGCTGGCGACGGCGGTCGTCGTGCTGCTGGCGGGGCCGGTGAAGAGGGCCATTCAGACGATGCTCGACCGCGCCTACTATCGGGAGCGGTTCGACTATCGCCGCGCCCTGACCCGATTCGCGCGCGACCTGAACGCCGATCTGGACCTCGAGCGGCTGAGCGAACGGCTGGTCGGCCGGGTCGTGGAGACGCTCGGGCTCGACCGGATGGTGCTGCTGCTCGGTCGCGATCCGGCCGGCGGCGAGACCGGGTTCGCGGACAACGATTTCTGTCCGCTTCGCTGGGTCGGGTTCGACGCGGCGCCGCCGAGTCTGTCTCGCGCCTCGAGCATCGGACAGCGGATGATCGGCCGGCACACCGCACTGCTCGACGACCCGGGCGACCGCTGGGAATGCGCGCCCGGCGACGCGGCGTTCTGGCAGGACCAGGGTCTGTACTACTTCGTGCCGTGCATCTCCGAAGAGGGAACCATCGCGGTGATGGCCCTGGGACGCAAGGGCAGCGGTGAGCCCCTGAACAGCGAGGACATGGCGTTGCTGGCCGCGGTGGCGGGACAGGTGGCGACCGCGCTGGAGAACGGGCGCCTCTACGGCCGGCTGCGGGAGAAGGCGGGCGAGCTCGACCGCATGCGGCAGTTCAGCGAGGACATCATCGAGTCGCTGAGCGACGGACTTGCCGTGCTGGATCTCGATGACCGGGTCCTGCGCTGGAACGCCGGGTTCGAGCGCCTGCACGGCGTGCCCCGCGCGGAGGCGATCGGCAGATCGCTGGACGAGCTGTTCGACCCGGACTTCGTCGGCCGCCTGTACGCCGCGCGGGCGGAACGGCCGGCGGGCGCCGAGCTCTACCGCGTACCGCTGCTATCCCGGCACAGCGAGCAACGGCGGTTGCAGGTGAAGGCCGCCACCGCGCCCCTGTTGACGCCGAGCGGCCGGGTCAACGGGACGATGCTCATCGTGGTCGACAGCACCGCCCGCGTACAGCTCGAAGAGCAGTTGCAGCTCTCCGAGAAGATGGCCTCCATCGGGTTGCTCGCCGCCGGCGTCGCACACGAGGTAAACACGCCGTTGACCGGGATTTCGAGCTTCACCCAGATGCTGCTCGAGGATGCGGATCCCGAGGATCCGCGGACACGGCTCCTGGAGAAGATCGAACGGCAGACGTTCCGGGCGGCCCGGATCGTCAACGGGTTGCTGAATCTGGCGCGCCCGGGTCGGACGGATACGACCGGACCGGTCGACATCAACGTGGTGGTCGGCGATGTCCTGGTGCTGCTCGAGCATCAGTTCGAAGCCGGCAACATCAAGGTGCGGCGCGAGCTGGCCGCCCCTCCGCCGGTGGTTCGCGGCATCGAGTTCAAGATGCAGCAGGTTTTTCTCAACCTGTTTCTCAATGCCCGCGACGCGATGCCGAGCGGCGGATGGTTGACGGTGAGCAGCCGGGTGGAGGGCGAGAGCGCCGTCATTGAGGTGGCCGACACGGGTTCCGGCATCTCGTCGAAACATCTCTCACGGATATACGATCCGTTCTTCACGACCAAGGCCGTCGGTCGGGGCACCGGTCTCGGACTGTCGGTGACCTACGGCGTCGTGCAGGAGCATCAGGGGACCATCGCGTGCGCGAGCCGGCCCGGGCACGGGACGCGGTTCATGCTGACCCTGCCGCTCGCCGTTCCCGACCGGACGCCGGCCACCGAGGCCGCCCACTGATCACGAGGCTGTTGCATGCTGGACGGAGCTTCGCTCCTGGTCGTCGACGACGAAGCAATCATGCGGGAGATCCTCCACTCCCTGCTGGAGCGGCAGGGGTGCCGCATACGGCTCGCGGCGTCGGGGCAGGAGGGGGTGGAACAGGCGCGGGCGGGAACGTTCGACGCGGTGCTGCTGGACGTCATGATGCCGGGAAAGGACGGGCTCGCGGTCCTCGAGGAGATCAGGGGGCTCGACGACGCGCCCCCGGTGATCATGATTACTGCTTTCGGCACGTCGAAGAACACGCGCGAGGCGTTCAAGCGAGGCGCCTTCGACTTCATCGAGAAGCCGTTCAAGAACGACGACGTGCTGCTCGTCGTGCGCAACGCCGTGGCGCAGCAGCGGCTGATGAGCGAGAACCGTGCGCTGCGCCAGAACCTCCGGGCGCAGGCGGGGCGGTTCAGCGACATCATCGGTCACAGTCCGCGTATCCGGAGCGTTTTCGAGATCATCGCGCAGGCGTCGCCCAGCCGCGCCACCATTCTCGTCTCCGGGGAGAGCGGCACCGGCAAGGAGCTCGTGGCGCGCGCCGTCCACGCCAACTCGCCGCGAGCCGGGCGGCCGTTCGTCACGGTCAACTCGGGCAGCCTGCCTCCGGATCTGCTGGAATCGAATCTCTTCGGGCACGTCAAGGGCGCCTTCACCGGGGCGGTCAGCGCCAAGAAGGGCCTGTTCGAGATGGCCGACAACGGGAGCATCTTCTTCGACGAGATCGGGACGGTTCCGCTCGAGACCCAGGCGAAGCTGTTGCGGGTGATCCAGGAGCGCGAGTTCCGGCGTCTGGGGGGCCTCGACACCATCAAGGTGGATGTCCGCATCATCACCGCCACGAACGTGGACCTGCAGCAGATGGTCGAGGACGGATCGTTCCGCGAGGATCTCTACTATCGGCTCCACGTGATTGCCATCGATCTGCCGCCCCTGCGCGAGCGGCTCGAGGACGTGCCTCTGCTGGCGCGGAGCTTCCTCACGAAGTACGGCAAGGAGAACAACAAGCCCGATCTGGAGCTGACGCCGGACGCCATGCAGCTTCTCGAGGCGTATCACTGGCCCGGCAACGTGCGGGAGCTGGAGAACGTGATCGAGCGGGCGGCGGTGCTCACGGTCAAGCGCCAGATCGGTCCCGAGCTGGTGCCCGATGTCGTCAAGGCGTCGCCGTCGTTCCAACTGCCGCACTTCGACATGCCGCCGGACGGCATTCCCTTCCGCAAGATCATCGACGACATGGAGGTGCGGTTGATCGTCCGTGCGCTCGAGGCGGCCGGCGGGGTGCAGAAGCGCGCCGCGGAGCTGCTGCGGGTCAAGCCGACGACGCTCAACGAGATGATCAAGCGCCACGGAATCCGGGCGCGCGCGTCTCGCACCGGCGCCGCCGCTTCCGCCCGAGTCCGTGCCGCCGCCGGCAGCACGGACCCCGGGCCGGCGGGCTCACGGTCCGCACCGTTGATGTCCGACCTGGTGGAGGCGTTCGACAGGCGTCTGAGCCGCGCCGACTGAGGCCGGTCTACCGTTTCCGCGGCCCTTTCGGTTTGCCGCGGCCTCCGCCCCGCGGGCTGCGCGAGCGCCGCGCGCGGACCAAGCGTTCGGCGGCCACACCCTCGATGAGCTGATCGTACTTGCGCAGGATGACGTCCCACTCGTAGTGGGCCCTGACGTACTCCTGCCCGTTGCGACCGAGCGCCTCGCGCAGGTTCGCATCCCCGATCAGCAGCGTGAGACACTCGACGAACTCGTCGCGATCGGCGTAGTAGAGACCTGCGTTGCTGCGCTGGCAGTGCTCGCGAACGACCTCGCTGCGCGCGTTGGCGAGCACCGGGGTGCCCACCGCGAACGCCTCGAGGGCGAGCAGGGACAGGCTCTCGTAGGGCGACGGCACGGCGACCACCGTGGCCGCCTGCAGCGCCTCCAGGCGTTCGGCCTCCGGCAGCAGGCCGGCGAACCGAATGAACGGCGCTTCCGGAATCCGCATCAACTTGACGCCCATCAGGGCCAGGACGGCGTCTCCCCGGCTGTCCGCGTAGCTGCTGAAGTGCGCGATCAGCTCCTCGCAGCCCTTGCCGGGATCTATGCGGCCGCCGTACAGCACGAAGGGCTCGTAGAGCCGGTGCCGGCGCCGAAACGCGGCCGCGCTCGCCCGTCGCGGATCGATGTCGGGCTCGGTGGTCGTTTCGTCGGAATCGGGTTCGTGGATGCCGGTCGTGAACTGCGGCGGCAGGTCCACGCCGCATCCGATCGTCGCTTCCGCCATTGCGCCGACGCGGAAACGGCTCCGCACGAACGCCCGCTCGACGTCGGTGTTGTAGGCCATGCCGGCCGGTGCGCCGAAGACGTCGCGGTAGATGCCGAGTCGAATCGCGGGCTCGTCGTGCGCGGTCGGCACCAGAATGCTGCGCCGTGGATCCACGCGCAGACCGAGCACCGTCGGCGCGTAGAGGTAGGTGAAGAAGATCAGCGCGTCGTAACCGGTGTGGCGCCGCTCGAGATGCTCGATCAGCGCCGGGCACCAGGGGCCCTGTCGCTGCAGCCATTCGAGCTCGTCGTCGGCGCCGTGCGGGTTGGAGTAGATCCAGTCCGAGTACTCGTTGAAGCTCTCGATGTCACGGGTCCGATCGTTGGCGAAGCGATGCACGGTCACGCCGCGTATGCGATCGGCGCCCTCGGGGTACTCGTTCGCCCAGGTGACGTAGTCGCGGGCGCACGTGGTCAGGACCTCGACGTCGTGCCGCGCGGCGAGCCGTTCCGCCACGAGCCGGCAGAGATACTCGGAACCGCCGATGATCTCGGTCCCGTACCGTTGGACGATGAAGGCGATCTTCACGCGGACAGTGACTCGATCATCCGGTCGAGGGCGCGGGTGGTGCGTGCCGTGCTGAAGTCGGCCAATCGTTGCCTCTGACCGGCGATTACCGACGATCTCAACTCGTCATCGTACACCAGGAGCCCAAGCAGCTCGGCGGCGCGCTCCAGGTCCTTGGGCGTGAAGCAGATGCCGGCGCCTCCCAGGGTCTCCGGAACGGCCGCCGCGCCGAAGGCAAGAATCGGCACGCCGGTGGCCATGGCCTCGACGAGCGGCACGCAGAACCCCTCGTGCTCGCTGAGCGAGACGTAGGCGCTCGCCGTGCGGTAGTAGGCCGCCAGCTCGACGTCGGGCACCTGTCCGGTGAAGAGGAAGCGTCCGGGCGGCATGTCGTACTCGGCGATGAGAGCCAGCAGGGTCGAGTGGTAGCGCGGCACCGCGTTCGTCCGGCCGACGAAGATGAAGCGATAGTCGGAGTCGACGTAGCGCTTGTAGTGCTCGGCGAGCCGGATGTGGTCTTCCAGCTTCTTGTTGGGGGCGATGCGCCCGACGAACAGTATGTTGGTCGGGCCGTCGTCGAGCGTGCTCTCGAGCGCGGGCAGGCGCGGGGCGTTCGTAAGCCGCTCGGTGTCGACCAGTATGGGCATCACGCCGGTCCTGGAGAATCCAAGGGCCGCAAGCTCGCGGCGGTTGTACTCGGAATCGCCGAGCGCCAGATCGATGCGGCCCGGCAGCGTCTGCAGCTCGGTCCGGCCGCGTGCGGCGATACCGAAGATGCCCGCGTCGTACCGCGCGAAGAAATGCGCCGGCGTGACGTTGTGGTACTGGAGCACCCGCCGTCCCCGCAGCGTGGTCAGCGCCTCGGTCAGCGGAGAGGGCACGGCGAAGTGCAGCACCGTGATGTCGCCGCGGCTGGCCGCCGGATCGGTGAAAGGGCGGATTTCATCGCCGAGATCGGCGTCTATCGAGAGGGCGAAGATGTCCGCTTCGTGGCCCTTGCGCCGCAGCAGATCGCGGACGCCGCGCGCGCTGTCGCCGACCGCGTCTCCGCGGTGCGCCGCCGGCAGCCACTGGTTGATCACCAACGCCGCATCCCCGTCATGCCGTCGAGTCCAGAGACACGACGTGCTGCGACTCCCGGCCGCCGTGCGACTCGGGAAGGGCCCGGAATACCGACGGCCTGAAGATCTTCAGCTCCTCGAGGCGCTCGTAGAGATCGAGCTGCTTCCAGAAGTCCGGAGCCACGCGGCACGGCGGCAGGCGCGGCGCCGCGCGAACGCGCTCGACGAATCCGAGCAGCGTGCCGGCGAAGTCCCGTGCGCGCAGCCGGTCGAGCGCCTCGTCCTGCGACGCGAGGACTTCGTCCTCCAGCGCCGGGTCGGTGAGCACGGCGTTGATCAGCGCGGCGACGTGCCTGGGCTCCTTGTGTTCGTAGAGGATTCCTCCGCCGTCCATCGTCGCGGGAACCGCCGCCGCCGCGAAGGCGATCACCGGGATGCGCTTGTGGAATGCCTCGATCAGCGGGACACAGAATCCCTCGTGCTCGCTTGCCGAGAGGAAGAGGTCGGCGACGTCGTAGAGCGCGGTCAGCTCCTCGTTCGTCACGTGGCCGATCAGGTGCACGTTCGGGGCGCCGAGGCGCCGGATGAGATGGGCGATCGAGGCTCGGTAGTCGTCGAACAGCGTGTGGGAGCCGACGAGCAGGAGCCGCGACGCCGGGTTGTAGCGGCTGCGGTACGCGTGGAAGAAGCGAATGACGTCGTCGATCCGCTTGTTCGGAATGATCCGGCCCACGAAGAGGATGTTCGTCGAATCGTCGTCGAACTGCCGCGCCAGCCACGGGTGCGGCGTGACGTCCAGGTGGGAGAAGTCCGGCACGACCGGCAGGACGCCGGTGCGGGGGAATCCGAGCGCGTCGAGCTCGACCCGGTTGAAGGCCGAGTCCCCGAGCGCCAGGTCGCAGCGCGCCGCGTAGGCGCCGAGCTCGCGCCGGCCGGTGTAGCACTGCCTGGCGATGAAGGGGCGGGCATCGAGAAAATAGTGGGCGGGCGTGATGTTGTGATAGACGAGGATCATCCGATCCGGCAACGCGAACGCGACCCGCGAGGCGCGGGAGCCGATGGAGAAGTGATGGATCAGGATGTTGTCCGCGTGGCTGTCGTCGACCAGGCAACGATAGTCCTCGGTCCGGTCCTCCAGCCGCGGATCCGCCGTCTCCACGTAGATCCGCGACCGGTATCCGGCGTCCTGCAGGACGCGCTGAATCCCGAGGGCCTCGTTGCCGATGGCGTCGCCGTAGCCGAGCGTCGCCAGGACCTGGTGGACCGCGACGCTGCGCCCGGTCATCGGTAGCCCGCCCGGGGCGCGCCGCCGTCGGGAACCGAATCGGCGCCCGCTTCCCACGTCGCGGCCGCCGGTCCCGCCGGCAGCGTGTCGACCACCTCGCGCGCCGGCGGCAGCACGCGCCGGCGCCGGCGCAGCCAGCCCGGTTCCGGTTCGCGCCGCGCCCGGCAGCCGTCCTCGTCCGCTCGCGCCAGGCGCTCCAGCATCGCGAGGTACTTGTTCTCGACGACGTCCCAGGTGTAGTGCCGCTCGAAGTACGCGCGCCCGTTCGCGCCCAGCGCGCGGCGCAGGCCGCGATTCGTTTCCAGAAGGTGCAGCGCCTCGGCGAACTCGTCGTACGACTCGTAGTACAGCCCGGCGTTCGCCCGGATGACCTGGCCCCGCAGCACGTCGCAGCGGCCGTTGGCCAGCACGGGGATGCGCATGGCCCAGGCCTCGAGGGTGACCATCGACAGGCTCTCGTAGTAGGACGGCATCAGCAGCGCGTCGGCGGCGGCCAGCGCGTCGTACTTCTCCTCGTCGGACAGAAACCCGAGGTGGCGGATCCGCTCGTGCGACGGAACGGCCATCACCGGTTTGCCGACGAGCAGCAGTTGCAGCCGCTGGGAGACCTGGCCGGCGTAGCGGCTGAAGTAGTCGAACAGCTCGGTGCAGCCCTTGTTCTCGTCAATCCGCCCCACGTAGAGAGCGAAAGGCCCCTTGATCCCGCTCCGCGCCCGGAATCGCGCGGCGGTTGCGTCCTCGCGGACGTCGGAGCCCACGCCCACGATAACGCCCGGGACGTGCCGGTTGTCCGACACGCCCTGGATGAGCGCCCGTTCCTCGTGCGAGTTGTACATGAGGGCGCGCACGTTCCTGAACGTGCGCGCGGCGGTCGCGAGCCCGAGCGCCGGGTCGCGTTCGGCGGTCGGGACGAGCACGGCTCGCGACGGGGCCGCGCGGACGCCGTGATACGCATGGTGGTAGCGATAGCTGAAGAAAACGATGAAATCGTAGGTCGCGGCGGCGCGATGCAGGTGGGCGATCAGTGCGGGGCTGGTCGGTCCTTCCGAGTCGAGCCAGTCCAGCTCGTCGCGGATCGAGTGGCGCTTCTCGAAGACCTGGTGCGACCGGCGGCCGAAGTCGTCCGGGTCGCGCTCCCGGCGCACCGGAAACCTGCGCACGGGAACGCCGTTGACCACGTCGTCACCCGGGGCGAGCTCGTTGCGCCAAGTGATGTAGTCCCGGGCGCAACTCGTGAGTACATGGACATCCACATGACGGGAGAGCCGCTCCGCGATGTAGCGCGCGTGCAACTCGGCCCCGCCGTTGATGTCGGCGCCGTAGCGCTGTACGACGACCGCGAGCTTCACGATTCGGAGGTGTCGTCGCCGGCCGGTTCGACGCCCGGCTCACGCGTCGTGCCTGATTCCGGTTCGACGTCGGCCGCGGCCGGCGCGCCGCCGCTGCTCGCGGCCGATGCCGGCTGGCCGCCGTCCGCGGTCTCGCCATCGCGCGGCTCGCCGTCGCCGGGCGTGCCGTCCGCGGTCTCGTTCGATGCGGCGGCGCCGTTCCCTGAACGTCGTCGTCCGCGCCGGCGGCGGCGGCGCTTCTTTTCCGGGCCTGGCTCTCCGCCACTGCCGCTGTCGCTGCCACTGCCACTGCCGCTGCCGGGAGCTTCCGCGGCGTCGGCCGTCCGCGAAGCCTCGCCTGACGCGCCGGAAGTCCGGAACTGCACGATCTCCTCGAGCGCGCGAGACCGCCGCTCGTCGAAATCGAGGCGGGCGGCTACCGATTCGACCCGCATCTTGTGGTTCTTCAGATCGATGGCCAGCCTGGTCATCTCGACGACCAGGTTGTTCAGCACTTCGTACGTCAGGACGTCGAGCTCCGCGCGCGCCCGGTTTCTCTCCTGATTCACCGCCAACGCCCGCGACAACGTCCGGCCGGTGCTGTCCGCGTGCACGGAGAGCGCCCGAACGGCCTCCAGCATCGGGCCCGGGTTGATGAACAGCTTCAGCACGGGGCGCAGCAGGCGCCTGATCCCCCGCAGGATGCCGCCGATGCCGCCGCGGGAGGATCGGTAGACGTCGTCGGGCTCGAACGGGGGTACGGCGACCGGCTCGAAGGGCTCCGCCGCCGAGAGCGAATCGGAGTCCGGAGAAGCGCCGCGCTGCTTCCGGTAATGCTCGAGCAGATCGGAGCGGACGTTCCGCGGGTCGAGAAAGCGGTCGAGCTTCACGCTCGCGAGCTCGCGGATCTGGTCCTCGGTGTAGTCCACGCCCCGCTTCTCGCGCAGGCGGGCGCGGATCTGCTCCATGAGCTGCTCGACGTCGACGGCATCGGATCGGATGTTGAACTCGGCCATCTGTCCCTGTGGGATGGCCGACGACCGCGGCGCAGGAGAATGCCGCGGCTTGGCCTGGGTGGGCACCCGCCTCAGGAGAAGCTGTCGAGCGCCTCTTGCTCGTTCTCGTAGGAGGCGAACACGGTCAGCAGCTTCGTGATGGACAGCAGATCCTCGATGCGCTTGGTCAGGTTCAGCAGCTTGAGCGTTCCGCCCTGGCGCTTGACGGTGTGCAGCGTGCTGACCATCTGTCCGAGTCCGGCGCTGTCGACGTAGGGCACCGCGGCGAGATTCAGCACCAGCTTCCTGTGCCCCTGGTGAATCACGCTGTTGATCTTGTCCTTCAGGAGCTCGTCGCCTTCCCCAATCGTCAGCTTGCCCGCCAGGTCCAGAATCATCACGTCGCCGACCTGCCGCTCTTCGATCTGCATGGCTGCTATTACTCCCGACTCCCCGGTTTTCCGACACCCGGACGGCTCGACTCCGGTCTCATGGCAACGGCTGCCGGGAAGGCTGTTGACTGCGACGAAAGACACGAAACCTAACACGCGCCCTCGCCGGTGTCAACGACCCGGGCGCGCCGACGCCGCGGTCAGTCGGCGTCCCGCCGCATCTTCTTCCGGGAGCGTTTTCTCGCGAGCGCCTGCTTGGCGCGCCGCTTGTCGCCCGGCTTCAGATAGAAGGAGTGCTTCTTGATGTCCTTGATGATGTCTTCCTGCTGGACCTTCCGCTTGAAACGACGGAGGGCGCTCTCGATCGACTCGTTTTCCTGGACTCGGACCTCTGCCACGTTCGATTCACCCCCTCCGTCGATCCGGATGCCTCACGGATCGGTCTGGCTCGACCGGTGCGTATGCTAGGCTCACCGCGTCGGATCGCAAACGCTCAGGATAGGTTGAATGCTTCTCCGGCGTCAACCGGCGGCCCGCAGCCCGCCAGGGAGGAAGCGCCGGCTGATCGAAGCGCCGCGAACGGGCTTCGTCGTGACAGGGAGTTGCGCCCGTGAACGTACTGGTTGTCGGAGGGGGCGCCCGCGAGCACGCGCTCGTCAGGGCTCTGGCGGCGGACACCGCCGTCGACCGGGTGGTCTGCGCTCCCGGCAATGCGGGCATCGCTCGGGAGGCCGCCGCACGCGTCGCGCCGGTGGACGTCTCGGATCCGCGGGCGTTGCTCGCGCTCGCCGCGGCCGAGGGCGCCGACCTGACCGTCGTCGGGCCCGAGCTGCCCCTGGCGCAGGGGGTGGCCGATCTTTTCGGCGAAGCGGGGCGGCTGCTCTTCGGACCGACGCGGGCGGCGGCGGCGCTCGAATCGAGCAAGGCCTTCGCGAAGGCGTTCATGGCGCGCCACGACATTCCGACGGCGCGGTTCGAGGTGTGCACGGACGAGCGGCAGGCGCTCGATGCGGTCGCCGGAGACCGGTTCGGGTTTCCGGTCGTCGTCAAGGCCGACGGGCTCGCGGCGGGCAAGGGGGTCACCGTGGCGCCGGACCAGGCGGTCGCGGAAGCCGCCGTGCGCGAGGCGATGGTGGTCCGACGCTTCGGGGAAGCGGGCGCGACCGTCGTCATCGAAGAATGTCTGGACGGACCGGAGGTCTCCTTCTTCGCCGTCTCCGACGGCCGGCGCTGTCTGGCTCTCCCGGCGGCCCAGGACCACAAGCGCATCTTCGACGGTGACGCCGGGCCGAACACCGGCGGCATGGGCGCGTTCGGGCCGAGCCCGCTCTTCGACGCCGAGCTCGAAGCGCGGGTCATGCGCGAAATCGTCGCCCCGACACTCGACGGTCTCCGCGCCGAGGGCCGCGAGTACCGCGGCGTGCTCTACGTCGGCCTCATGCTGACGGCGGACGGCCCGCGGGTGATCGAGTTCAACGTGCGTTTCGGTGATCCGGAGGCGCAGGTCATTCTCCCCATGGTCGAGCGCGGTCTCGCGCGGGTGCTGCTCGGAGCGGCGCGGGGGGAGCTCGGCGACGCGCGCTGGCGGGTCGCCGCGGACCCGCACGTCGGTGTCGTGATGGCCTCGGGGGGGTATCCCGGAACGTACGAGACCGGCAGGCCGATCGGGGGACTCGATGACGCCGCCGCCGTACCGGGGGTGTACGTGGCGCACGCCGGGACGGCACTGGAGGGCGGCCGCATCGTCACCAGCGGCGGCCGCGTCCTCACGGTCGTGGCGCGCGGCGCGAGCTATCCGCAGGCCATCGCCCGTGCATACGACGCCGTCGGGCGCATCTCGTTCGACGGCAGCCATGTGCGGACCGATATCGGACAGAAGGCCTTGCTCGCGACCGAGGTTCGCGGCGGGGCCTGATCTCGGAGGACAGTCGCCGTAACGGCGGTACGAGACGTACAAATGCAGAGAGACGTACAGATACTGATGGGATCCAACTCGGACGCGCCGGTCATGCGCAAGGCGGTCGAGGTGCTCGACGCACTCGGCGTGACGTCGCACATGACGGTCGCCTCGGCGCACCGCTCGCCGGCGCGGGTGCAGCGCATCATCGAGGAAGCGCCGACTGCCGGTGTGAAGGTGTTCATCGTCGGCGCCGGCGCCGCCGCGCATCTCGCCGGCGTGGTCGCGGCGCACTCGGCCCTGCCGGTCATCGGGGTGCCGATCGACTCGTCGCCGCTCAAGGGCTGGGATGCGCTGCTCGCCACCGTGCAGATGCCGCCCGGCGTGCCCGTGGCCACGGTGTCGGTGGGTTCCGCCGGCGCGGTCAACGCGGCCGTTCTCGCCGCACAGATTCTGGCCCTGTCGGATGCCGGCGTGGCCGAGAGGCTGGCCGCCTACAAGGCCGGGCTGGCCGAGAAGGTCGAGCGGGCGGCGGCCGAGCTCGAAGGCGCGTCGGCGTCCTGACGATCGCCGGGCTAATCCTCGTACAGCATCACGAGCAGCGCCTTCTGGGTATGAAGGCGGTTCTCGGCCTGGTCGAAGACCGCCGACGCCGGGCTGTCCAGCACCGAGTCGGTCACCTCCTCGCCGCGGTGGGCCGGCAGGCAGTGCAGGAAGCAGGCGTCCGTCCCGGCGTGGGCCATGAGCGCGTCGTTCACCTGGTACGGTGAGAAAAGGCGGCGGCGCTCGGCGACCTCGGCCTCGCGGCCCATCGATGTCCACACGTCGGTGTAGACGGCATCCGCGCCGCGCACCGCGGCGACGGGGTCGCGGAACCGCGTCAGCTCGGCGCCGTACCGGGCCACCCGTGCGATGTCCCCGTCGATCCCCGGCGGCAGGTCGCAGCCGTCCGGCGACGCAACCCGCACGTGGATCCCGAGCATGACCGCGGCCTGGGCGAACGAGGTCGCCACGTTGTTGCCGTCACCGACGAACGCCACGGTGCGCCCGCGCGGGTCGCCCCAGCGTTCCTTCAGCGTCAGGCAGTCGGCCAGCGCCTGGCAGGGATGCTCCTCGTTGCTGAGCGCGTTGATGACGCGAAACGAGGTGGTGGCCAGCGCCAGGTCCGTCAACCGCGACTGTTCGTAGGTGCGGACCACTGCTCCGGCCACCCAGCGCTCGAGGCAGCGGCCGACGTCGGCGAGCGATTCCCGCTTCCCGAGGGCGACGTCCGCCGACGGGACGATGAAGTTGCCGCCCAGCTCCCGGATGGCGATCTCGAACGTGGAGCGGGTCCGCAGCGACGGCTTCTCGAAGAGCAGCGCCACGTAAGTGCCCTGCAGCGCCGCCGAGGTCGGCGCTTCCTTGCCCAGCGGCCGGTCGCGCTTGAGGGTGGCCGACAGGGCCAGGCTGTGCTCCAGGTCGGCCGGCTCGAAGTCGAGAACGGAGAGAAAGCAGCGCCCCTCGAGGCTGCCGGCGCCGTGAGGGCCAGGCGTCGTTATGGGTGCGGGGTGGTAGGTCGTCACTGTGGCAGCTTCAGGTGCGGTAGTCCGCGTTGATGTGCACGTACTCGGCGCTGAAGTCGCAGGTCCACATCGTGGCCGCGCCCGCGCCGCCGACGCCGAGATCCACCGCGACCTCGACTTCGTGTCCCTTCAGGTGCGCGGCGGCCTCGTGTTCGCGCTCGGCGAAGATCGTCTTGCCGTCGTAGAGGGTGACGCCGCCGATCCGGACGAGGGTTCGGTTCTGATCGAACGCCACGCCGGCCCGTCCGGCCACCGCCACGAGCCGCCCCCAGTTCGGGTCGCCCCCGTTTATCGCCGTCTTGACCAGCGGCGAGTTGGCGATGAGCCGAGCCGCCCGCCGCGCGTCCTCTTCCGATGCGGCGCCGGTGACGCGCACCGTCACGAGCTTGGTGGCGCCCTCGCCGCCGCGCACGATCTCCCGCGCGAGCCCGGCGCACAGCTCGTAGAGGCCGGCCAGAAGAGCGGGATACGTCGTCTGGTCGACGGCGACGCGGCTCGCCCCGTTGGCCAGCATGAGGACCGTGTCGTTGGTCGACGGCTCGCCGTCCACGGTGATCGAGTTGAATGTGTCCCGCGCCACCTCGCGGAGCGCGCGGTCGAGGGTCGCGGGATCGACGTCGGCGTCGGTGGTCAGGAACCCGAGCATCGTGGCCAGGTTCGGCTCGATCATCCCGGCGCCTTTCACCATGCCGCCGATGGTGAAGCGCCCCGCCGGCGTCGCGACATGGACCGCGGCCGCCTTGGGGGAGATGTCGGTCGTCATGATCGCCTCGGCCGCCGCCCGGTGCGCGTCGCGGCTCAGGCGCCGCGCCGCCTCGGCGATACCGGCGCTCACCTTCGTGGTGTCGAGACGCATCCCGATGACGCCGGTCGACGCGATCAGCACGTGCGCCGGGTCGCAGCCGACGGCTTCCGCGGTGGCGGCGGCCATCGCGCGCGCGGCCTGCATGCCGTCGGCGCCGGTGCAGGCGTTGGCGCACTTGCTGTTGACGGCGATGGCCCGGGCGTGGCCGCCGGAGCGGGCGAGCTGCTCGCGCGAGACGACTACCGGCGCCGCCACGGCGAGATTGGTCGTGAAGAGGCCGGCGGCGCTCGCCACGTCGTCCGCGACGACGAGGGCGACGTCGAGCCCCGAAGGCTTGAGGCCGCACGCGACCCCTGCGGCGCGGTAGCCTTCCGGCGCGGTAATCCCGCCGTCCGCCCTGGTGATGGACGGCGCGGTCATCGCCAGGCTCCGGCCGTCCGCTTCAGGTCGAGCACGACGGCGTACTGGCGGCAGCGGCGAAAGAGGTCGCACGTCTGGCAGTCGGCCGCGATCTTCGCCGGCACCCATGGGTGCGGGACGATGGAGAATCCGGCGCGCACGAACGGACGCGCCTGGTGCGTGAAGGCGCAGAGCCGCGGGAACCGCTGCGACACCGCCGCGGCGATCAGGGCTTCGAGCAGGCGCCGGCCGACGCCGGTCCCGCGCCGCGGCCCCTCGACGACCAGCGACCGGACCTCGGCCACGGCGGGACTGAGGCGGGCCAGCTCGCCGCAGCCGACGACATCGTCGCCGTCCGTCGCGACGAGGAAGCGCGGCACGTGCAGCTCCACCTCCCCGAGGGGCCGGGCGAGCAGATGGCCGGAAACGAGGTTTTCGGTGATGAGCTGGTAGACGCGACCGGCGTCCCCGGCGGTCGCGGGGCGAATCGCGATCTCCCGGGCGCCCGGCGCCGACGACGCGGCGGTTGCGATCTGGGTCATGGTGACCATGGTCGGCGGTGTCCGTCCCTTCACGCCGCGGGCAACGCGGCGCCGGCGTCGTCGAGCGCGAGGCGCAGGCGTCGGAGCCCGTCGTCGATGTCGTCGTCGGAGATGTCGAGCGGCGGCAGCAGCCGGACCACGGTGCCGGCGGTGCGGTTGATCAGCAGTCCGCGCGCGAGGGCGCAGTCGACCGCGCGGTCCGCCACCGCCCGGTCGACCTCGATGCCCCACATGAGTCCGTCTCCGCGCACCTCGTGAACCGCGCCGCTGTCCGCCACCAGCGCGTCGAGGCCCTGCCGGAAGCGGCGGCCGGCGGCCGCCACGCGTTCGATGAGACCGTTGCCGAGGGCGTCGAGAAAGACCAGCGCCGCGCGGCACGCCAGCAGGTTCCCGCCGTAGGTGGTGCCGTGATCGCCGTAGGACACCGCCGCTGCGACCGCCTCGCTCATGAGCGCCGCGGCGACCGGAAAGCCGCCTCCCAGCGACTTGCCGACGGACATCAGGTCGGGGGTCAGTCCGAGCGCCGCGCTGTAGAACGGCCGGCCCGTGCGTCCGAGGCCGCACTGCACCTCGTCGGCGATCAGCAGCGTCCCCGTCGCCGCGCACGCCTCGGCGATGGCCGCCGTAGTGGCCGGCGGAATCGGACGCACGCCGCCTTCGCCCTGGATCGGTTCTACGATCACGGCTGCCGTGCGCCCGGTGACGGCGTCGCGCACCCCGTCCGGATCGGCCGGGGAGACGAACCGCACGCCGGGCAGCAGCGGCGCGAACGGCGTCCGGTACGGCTCCCCC
>Ga0209754_1000084_pt1 | contig 142847 bp, 138 predicted proteins | sample MesohylBB_FD_187295 | JGI IMG/M metagenome (GOLD analysis project Ga0209754, IMG submission 187295) | Host-associated microbial community of the marine sponge Aplysina aerophoba from Gulf of Piran - sponge mesohyl, lysed by bead beating... | ecosystem: Host-associated > Porifera > Sponge >... | reverse complement strand
CCGCAGGCCTGTGGACAAGTGGACAGCCGCTCCGCGCCTGACCACTTCCCCACAGGCCCAACAACCTCAACAGAAGCGGTCAATCGATGTGCTAGCAAAACCGGACAAATCTACTTGCTAGCGACACATGGGGCGGCTGTTGACAGCGGCGGGCTCGACCAATGGGATACACCGCGTGGCCCCCGGACCCGTATCGCGTGCCCGGGGGCGCGCCAGGAGGGGATACCGGCGCGGGGTCGCGCAGCGCCCCGGGAGCGTCGCCACGACGCCAACCGCCGCGGACTCCCCGGCGAATTACGAGGAGGAAACGATATGAGCGGGTTCAATCGAAGCAGCTGGCGAATCCTCGCGGTCCTCGCCTGCGTTGTGAGCGTCGCCGCGCCGGCCGCGGCGGCGGACAAGCTGAAACTGGTGACCAACTGGGGCAAGGGCGTGTACTCGGTCGCGAAGACCCTCCAATGGGCCCAGCAGTTCAGCGCGAGCGACGCGGCCAAGGCGGCCGGGATCGAGGTGGTCCACGCCGGCGGGCCGGAGGTCACCCCGGCGCGCGAGCAGCTGACCGCGGTGCGCAACGGCGTGTTTGACATGATGTTCGGGGCCGCCGGCTACTATGTCGGCGCGGTGCCGGAAGCGTTCGTGTTCTACGGCACCGACATCTCGCCGATGGCGGCGCGGGCCAATGGCGGCACCGCCCTGCTCAACCGCATCTGGGAGAAGAAGGCCAACACCCACGTGCTCGGCTGGGTGGCTGCCGGCGTCGGCTATCACGTCTGGCTCAAGGACGAACCCAAGCTCAAGGCCGACGGCACGCTGGATCTCGGCGGCCGCAAGATCCGCTCCTCCCCGCTGTACCGCCCCTGGCTCGACGCGATGGGCGCGACCCAGGTGATGGTGCCGGCACCCGACATCTACTCCGCGCTCGAGCGCGGCGTCGTCGACGGGGCGGCATGGCCCGGGCTCGGCATCACCGATCTCGGCTTCCAGAAATTCGTCCGCTACCGGGTGGACCCGCCGGTTTGGCAGTTCGACAACCTGCTGCTGGTCAATCTCGGCAAATGGGGCAAGCTGACGGCCGCGCAACAGAACGCCCTGCGGCAATCGGTGATCGCCTTCGAGAAGGAGGCGCACGCCTACTATGCCCGCCTCGCCCGCGAGGAGAAGGCCAAGACCGACAAGGGCGGGCTGAAATCCTACATGCTGAGCGACGCCGCGGCGAAGCTGCACGTGGCGCGCGCGCAGGACATCCAGTGGGCGCAGATCCGCAAGAAGGCGCCGGAGAACTACGAGGCATTGCGCGAGAAGTTCCCGCCGTCGAAGTGAAGCCGGCTTTCGCACGGCGCCGGGCGAGCGCCGCATGAAGGCGCTCGCCCGGGTCTACGACACGCTCGTCACGGCGCTGGCGGCGGTCGCCGGCGCCATGCTGGCGGGCGTGTTCGTTTCCATCGTCGTCGACGTGCTGATGCGGACCGCCGGCTTGCAGCCGCCGCTATGGACCAGCGCGCTGACCGAGTACGCGCTGCTCTACATGACGATGCTGGCGGCGCCGTGGATGGTGCGGAACGCCGGACATGTCTTCGTCGAGTCCTTCACCGGGATGCTGCCGCGGGCCTGGTTCCGCGTCGTCGAACGCCTGGTCTACGCGACCTGCATCGCGATCTGCCTGGTGCTCGCCTGGTACGCCGCGACGCTCGGCTACGAGATCCACCTGCGCGGCGAACAGGACTACCGCTCCATCGTGCTGCCGCGCTCGGTGCTGTTCGCCTGCCTGCCGGTCGGGTTCGGCCTGGCCGCGGTCGAGTTCGGTCTCTTCCTGCTCGGCCGGGGCTCGATGTACAGCGAGCGCAGCGCGCGGATGGAAAGCATTTGAGCCGCCGCCCGCGCATCGGCCGCGGCTGAGCGGGGAGCGCCGACGGCATGGAGTGGTACCAATCCGGCGCCCTGGTCGTCGGGCTGCTGCTCGTCTTCATGGCGCTGTCGATCCCGGTGGCGATCGCCTTCTTCGCGGTCAGCATCATCGGCATGCTGGTGTTCATCGGGGGCGAGGCCGGGCTCGCCCAGATCGCCGCCAACGTGACCTCGTCCGTCACCCTGTTCGTGTTCGTGCCGATCCCGCTATTCCTGCTGATGGGGGAGCTGTTCTTCCACACCGGTCTCGCGGTGCGGGTGTTCGACGCGTTCGACGCGCTGTTCGGCCGGCTGCCCGGGCGGCTGTCCTACCTCACCGTGGCCGGCGGCACGGTGTTCGCCGCGCTGACCGGCACCAGCATGGGCAGCACGGCGATGCTCGGCGCGCTGATGGTCCCCGAGATGACGCGCCGCGGCTACAAGCGCTACATGTCCATGGGACCGATCCTCGGCACCGGCGGGCTCGCCATCATCATCCCGCCTTCCGGGCTCGCCGTTCTGCTCGGCAGCATCGCCAAGATCGATATCGGCAAGCTGCTGATCGCCGGCGTCCTGCCGGGCCTGATCCTCGCGCTGCTCTACGCCGCGATGATCTACCTCCAGGTGCGGCTCGACCCCGACGCCGCGCCCCATTACGACGTGGAGACGGTGCCGTGGCGGACCAGGCTGCGCCTGCTGGCGACGCATCTGCTGCCGATGGGCGTCGTCATTTTCATGGTCATCGGCCTGATGATCCTCGGCGTGGCGACGCCGTCGGAATCCGCCGCATTCGGGGTTCTCGGCGTGCTGATCCTCGCCGTCGCGTTCCGATCGCTCACGCTTCAGGCCATCGTCGCCTCGCTGAGGGGCGCGCTGCGGGTGACGGCGATGGTGCTTTTCGTGGTGATGGCGTCGTCCACCTTCAGCCAGATCCTCGCGATTTCGGGCGCCACTTCCGGGCTGACCGCCTGGGTCGCGTCGGTCGACGCGGCCCCGCTGCTGGTCCTTGTCGCGATGTTCCTGATCCTGCTGACGATGGGCATGCTGATGGACCAGGTCTCCATCATGCTGATCACCATCCCGATCTTCTTCCCGCTGGCGCAGTCGCTCGGCTTCGACCTCATCTGGTTCGCCATCGTGATGCTGCTGGCGCTGGAGATCAGCGGCGTCACGCCGCCCTTCGGTCTCGGGCTGTTCGTCATGCTGGGGGTGGCGCCGAGGGGCACCACGCTGTGGGAGGTGGCGCGCGCGGCGGTCCCCTTCGTCGGCTGCGACCTGGTGCTGTTCGCGCTGCTGATCGCCTTTCCGCCGATCGCCGTCTACCTGCCCGGGCTGATGAGCTGAGGAGAACCGCGATGTCCGACATCCTGCGCATCCCCGGCAACGTGCCGAGCCGCTGCTGGGGCTCGGCCTTCAGGGACCTCGCCTGGGTGCTCGGCATGTCGGACGATTTCTCCCTGTCCTTCCGGGACCAGGCCGAGCGCGCGTTCGAGGCGCTCGACCGCGGGCTCGCCGCGGCGGGAACCGACCGCTCGCGGCTGATCAACGTCCAGGTCTATCTCCACGACGTGAACGAGAAGCCCGGCTTCGACGAGATGTGGGCGCGCTGGATCGGCGACGACCCGGCCGGCTGGCCGATGCGGTCCTGCGTGCAGGTGACCTTCGCCGGCGGCAACAAGATCGAGATGATCGCCGTCGCAGCGCGCCCGTCCGGTTGAACGGTCTACGCCGCGACCGGCGGATCGTCCGACCACGGGTCCGCCAGCCTTCCATTCTCGTCCAGCCCGAGCACCGTGCGGTAGGGAAAGACCGGGCAGGCCTTGGCCGAGACCTCGCGATGGCCGTGGAAGGTGACGCGGCCGGAATAGGCCCGGTCGATCTCGCGGGCCAGCGCGGCGAGGGTGCGGTACTGCGCGTCGGTGAAATTCTCCAGCGCCAGCCCGTGCAGGCAGATCGCGATCGAGCCGAGATTGTTGCCGGCCTGCGCCGCCGGGATGCGCTCCAGCGGCCGCCCGGCCTGAAGCGTGCCGTCCTTGCGGATGAAGTAGTGGTAGCCGACATCCGACCAGCCGTTGCCGTCGACATGCCAGGCGCGGATCGTCGCGATGTCGTCATGGTCGGGGTCGTCGCTCGCGCTGCAATGCAGGAAGACGTGGTCGACGGGGCGGTCGGGCTTGACGAATTGCATGACGGGTCTCCGTTGGGGGCAACGAAAAAGGGCGCCGGGAGTTCCGGCGCCCACATTGGCTAGCGTGGCAACTCTACCCTAAAACCCGTCCCAAGTCAAGGCAAAAATATCATATACCGTAAAATATATTTTGTTTGCCCTCTTCCGTCACCCCCGTCCAGCCTCGACCCGTGATCGCGGCCGGAGCGTCCACGAGGCGGAGACGGGGCTCCGGCGCGCCGGCCGCTAGCGCCCGGGGAGCCCGGCGAAGCGCTTGCTCTTGATGTTGGCGAGCTGCTTTTCGAGGGTGCCGCGATAGGCCTCGAAAGCGGCGAGGTCCTCGCCCTTGAGGCGGATCTGCGGCGGCATGGAGATCGACATCGGGTTGACCTGCCGGCCGTCCACCAGGATTTCGTAATGCAGATGCGGGCCGGTCGACCGCCCCGTCGAGCCGACATAGCCGATCACCTGCCCCTGGCGCACGTCGGCGCCCCGGCGGACCCCTCGGCGCAGCGCCCGCATATGCGCATAGGCGGTCTGGTAGCGGCTGTTGTGGCGGATCCGGACATAGATGCCGTAGCTGCCGTTGCGCCCGGCATAGGCGACCCGGCCGTCGCCGGCGGCGAAGATCGGCGTGCCCGACCGCGCCGCGAAATCGACCCCGCGGTGCATCCTCGTGTAGCCGAGGATCGGGTGCCGCCGCCTGCCGTATTTGGAAGACAGCCGCGCCCCGTCGATCGGCGTGCGCATCAGGGGTTTGCGCGCGCCGGCCCCGTCGCGGTCGAAATAGTCGGTGCCGTGCCGTCCGGTGAAGCGGTAGAGCTCGAGCTTCTTGCCGCGCAGGGTCAGCGAGCCGTAGACCATGTTGCCGTGGTCGACCAGCTTGCCCTCCGGCGTGTGAAGCGTCTCCCAGGCCACGTCGAAGCTGTCGCCGGCGCGAATCTCGCGCTGGAAGTCGACATCCCAGCTGAAGAGCCGGACCAGCTGGAGCAGGACCGGTATCGGCAGATGCTGCTTTTCCGCCGCGCGGTAGAGCGAGGACGAGATCTCCCCGCCGATGCGGGCAAGCCGGGATTCGGTGGGCATGTCGACCTTGCGGGCGGCGAAGGCGCTTCCCCGGCGTTCGACGGCGATCGCGGTCGCCGGGCCGGTGGCGAGCTTCGCCCTGCGCAGCCGGATCCCGCGATCCTCGAAGGCGGGGTCGCTCGCCAGATAGGCGATCGTCAGCTCCTGCCCGGGCCGGATGCGGCGCGGGTCGTAGACCGGCCGCATGGCCTCGATCGCGGCCGCCGCCTGGTTTCTCGGCACGCCGGCGCGCAGGAAGAGATGCATCAGCGTATCGCCGCTCTCGACCTCCAGCGTCCGTTCCTCGATGCTGCGGCTCGCATCGCGGACACCCGGGCTCGCCAGCAAAGCGAGGTCGACCGCCGCTTCCGCCTCGCGCTCCCATTCCTCGATCGCGTGCGGGGGGTAGGGGGTTTCTTTCGGGGCCGCCGGCTCCGTCGCGCGGTCGCCGATCGACGGGAACGGGTCGACGATGTAGACCGCCGCGACGAGCACTCCGACGATACTACCCACGGCGACCACTCTCGAAACCGCAGACCCCACCCGCCAACGCCACCGGCGCTGCATCGCACGGTCATGCCCTGATGATGCGCTAGCCACGCGGATCGGACACCGTCGGCTCAACCTTCTCGCGGTTCTCCAGCATGTCGGAACCCCGCTTCCGTTGTCAAGACGAAGCCGGCAAACGGACGCCGAATCAACGCCCTAGTGCGAGAGAATCTGGCTGAGGAAGAGCTTGGTGCGGTCCGATCGGGGGTCGTTGAAGAAGGTCTCCGGTTCGTTCTGCTCGACGATCTGGCCCTCGTCCATGAAAATCACGCGATGGGCGACCTGGCGGGCGAATCCCATCTCGTGGGTGACGACGAGCATCGTCATGCCGGTGCCCGCGAGGTCGACCATCACGTCGAGCACCTCCTTGATCATCTCCGGGTCGAGCGCCGAGGTGGGCTCGTCGAACAGCATGATCTTGGGGCGCATGCAGAGCGACCGCGCGATCGCCACGCGCTGCTGCTGACCGCCGGAGAGCTGCCCCGGATACTTGTCCGCCTGCTCGGGGATCTTGACCCGGGTGAGGTATTCCATGGCGATGTCGGCGGCTTCCGCCTTGGGCATCTTGCGCACCCAGATCGGCGCCAGCGTGCAGTTCTCCAGCACCGTGAGATGCGGGAACAGGTTGAACTGCTGGAACACCATGCCGACCTCGCGGCGAATCACGTCGATGTTCTTCAGATTGTGGGTGAGCTCGGTCCCGTCGACCACCACCCGGCCTTCCTGGTGCTCCTCCAGCCGGTTGATGCAGCGGATCAGCGTCGACTTGCCCGAACCCGACGGCCCGCAGATCACGATGCGCTCGCGCGCTTCCACCATGAGGTCGATGTCGCGCAGCACGTGGAACGCGCCGAACCACTTGTTGAGGCCGACGATCTGGATGATCGGGTCCTCGGCGCCGCCCGGTCCGGCCTCCGCCTCCGCCTCTGGCATTGTGCCCCCCCTAGCGCCGCGTGGTGTCCAGGCGCTTTTCCAGATTGATAGAGTAGCGCGACATGCCGAAGCAGATCACGAAGAAGAACAGCGCCGCCAGCAGGAAGGTCTCGTAATCGACCTTGCCCAGCCAGTCCTGGTTGGTCTGGAGCAGCCGCGCCTGGCCGAGGATGTCGAACAGGCCGATGATGATGACCAGCGTGGTGTCCTTGAACAGGCCGATGAAGGTGTTGACGATGCCCGGGATGGAGATCTTCAGCGCCTGCGGCAGGACGATCAGGCGCATCGACTGCCAGTAGCCCAGCCCCATCGCCTGGCCCGCCTCGTACTGCCCCTGGGGAATCGCCTGCAGCCCGCCGCGGATCACCTCCGCCATGTAGGCCGATGCGAACAGCGTGATGATGACCATCACCCGGACCAGCTGGTCGAGCGAGACCTCCCGCGGCAGGAAGATCGGCAGCAGGATGATGGCGACGAAGAGCAGCGTGATCAGCGGCACGCCGCGGATGAACTCGATGAACGCGACCGAGAAGGTGCGCACGATCGGCATGCGCGAGCGCCGGCCGAGCGCCAGCAGGATGCCGATCGGAAGCGACAGCACGATCCCCGTTATGCCGGCGACGAGGTTGAGCACAAAGCCGCCGAACTGGTCGGTGCGGACGACGTCGAGGCCCAGGCCGCCGACCAGCAGGAACGCCGCGATCACCGGATAGGCAAGCGAGAACCAGCGCCCGTAGCGCGCATAGGGCAGGTTGGCGAACAGCAGATAGCCGACCGCCGGCACCAGCAGGACGACGGCCAGGTTGGCGCGCCAATAGGCCTCGGCCGGATAGAATCCGTAGACGAACTGGTGGATGCGCTGGTCGAGCCAGGCCCAGCACGCGCCCTCGCCGGTGCAGTCCTTGCCCGCGGACCCGGCGAAGGTGGCGTCGAGAAACGTCCAGTCGATCAGCGGCGGCACGGTCAGCGCGAGCAGCGCGAGCGCGCTCAGCGTGAGCGCCACGTTGAGCCAGGTGGAGAACAGGTTGGCGCGCATCCAGCCGATCACGCCGACGCTGGTGATCGGGGCCGGCCGCTCCTGCAGCATTTCCGCCCGGCTGCGATGAAAGGGCTGCCCGGTCATCGCTCCACCAGGGCGATGCGCTTGTTGTACCAGTTCATGTAGGAGGACGTGAGCAGGCTGAGCGTCAGATAGAACACCATGTAGAGCGAGATCACCTCGATCGCCTGGCCGCTCTGGTTGAGGATGGTATCGCCGGTCGAAACGATATCCTGGTAGCCGATGGCGACCGCGAGCGAGGAGTTCTTGGTCAGGTTGAGATACTGGCTGGTCATCGGCGGAACGATGACGCGCAGCGCCTGGGGCAGGACGATTTCCCGCATGGTCAGATTGCGCCTCAGCCCGAGCGCGCCGGCGGCCTCGGTCTGCCCCCTGGAAACCGCCAGGATCCCGGCGCGCACGATCTCGGAGATGAAGGCGCCGGTGTAGGTGGAGAGCGCGAGCCACAGCGCCACCAGCTCCGGCGTGATGCTCACCCCGCCCTGCAGGTTGAAGCGCTTCTGCACCGGCACGTCGAGATCGAGCGGCTGGCCGAGGGCGAAATAGGCCATGACGGGAACGCCCACGATCAGCCCGAGCCCGGCCCAGCCGACCGGGAAGGTCCGGCCGGTGGCGTCCTGGCGCTTCTTCGCCCATCTCCTGACCACGGCGGTCGCGACGACGCCCAGCAGGACGATCGTCAGCACGATCGCCGAGCCGTCCTCGAAGATCGGCGAGGGCAGGCGCACGCCGCGGTTGTTGAGAAAGACCGTCTCGCCGAGCGAAAGGCTGTCGCGAACCTTCGGCAGCGCCAGCATGATCAGCCACCAGAAGATGATCTGCAGCAGGACCGGAACGTTGCGGGTGAACTCGACCCAGACCGCCACGGTCCGGCTCACCAGGAAGTTGTTCGACAGCCTGAGAACGCCGGTCACGAAGCCGATGAGCGTGGCGGCGGCGACGCCCATCACGGCGACCAGGATCGTGTTGAGCGCACCGACGCCGAGCGCCCGGCCATAGGTCGAGGTCGACGCGTATTCGATCAGGCGCTGGTTGATGTCGAAATTGGCGGTGTCGAACAGGAAGCCGTAGCCGAAGGAGAGCCCGGCCTCCTCGTAGTTGGCGATGGTGTTGTTGACGATGAAGGCGGCGAGCCCCGCCACGCCCAGGACCAGGGCGATCTGGAAGATGACGCCGCGGACGCGCTCGTCGGTCCAGGCCCGGCTGATGTCGAACCCGCCGGCGCCGGACGGCGCTTTCTCGGTCACGGTGGCGCCGTTCTCATCGGGTACCGGAAAAGACGCCGCCCCGCCCGGCAATTCGGGCGGGGCGGCGCGTCGTCGATTCTACCGGAACGGGGGCGAGTAGAGGATGCCGCCGTCCTTGTAGAGGGCGTTGAGTCCCCGTCCCAGACCGAGCGGGCTGTCGGCGCCGATATAGCGCTCGAACATTTCGGCGTAATTGCCTTCCGCTGCGATCGCGCGGGCCGCCCAGTTGGCGTCGAGGCCCAGCATCTTGCCCATCGAGCCTTCCTTGCCGAGCATCCGGTTGATCTCCGGATTATCGGTCCCCTCGGCCATCTTCGCCACGTTGCCCTGGGTCACCCCGAGCTCCTCGGCGGTGATCAGCGCGTTCAGGGTCCAGCGCGCGATATCCGCCCACTGGTCGTCGCCCTGGCGCACCAGCGGCCCGAGCGGCTCCTTGGAGATGATCTCCGGGAACACCATGTGATCGCCGGGCTTGGGGAAGGTGGTCCGGGTCGCCGCGAGGCCGGACGCGTCCGTCGTGTAAACGTCGCAGCGCTCCGCGTCGTAGGCCGCGCGGGCCTCGGCGTTGGTCTCGATCGGCACCGGCTCGTACTTGATCTTGTTGATCCGGAAGAAGTCCGCCAGGTTGAGTTCGGTCGTGGTGCCGGTCTGGATGCAGACCGAGGCGCCGCCGAGCTCCTTGGCGCTCTTGACGCCAAGTGCCTTGCGGCCGATGAAGCCCTGGCCGTCATAGTAGTTGACGCCGATGAAGGTGAAGCCGAGGTCGACATCGCGCGACAGGGTCCAGGTGGTGTTGCGCGACAGCACGTCGATCTCGCCGGCCGCCAGCGCCGGGAACCGGGTCTTGCCGGTGAGGTTGACGAAGGTCACCTTGTTGGCGTCGCCCAGCACGGCCGCGGCCAGCGCCCGGCAGTAGGCGACATCGAAGCCGGTCCACTTGCCGGCGTCGTCGGTATAGGCGAAGCCCGGCAGGCCGGTGTTGATGCCGCATTTGAGCGTGCCGGCCGCCTTCACGTCGTCCAGCGTCGCCGCTTGTCCGGGCATCCCGCCCGCAACGCACAGCGCGCCGGCAACCGCTACGGCGCCGGCGATTTGCTTAAATTTCATTCCCGTCCTCCAGTTCCAATATGTGGATACCGAAAACACCATCCATTCATGGTGTGCGGCGTCACTGGCGCCGGCGACGATCGCCGATCGGTCCAGCGCACGGCAGCGGGTTACTCTAGGCAGCACGGCGGCAAGTAACAAGCGCCGCTTCGGTGCAATGTCGGACATCGATTCGACATTTCCGGTGGCTGAGCGCTGCCGGGGAAAATCCGATAAGTTCGACTGACGGTCGGAGGAGGGAAGGGCGCAATGGAACCAATCAGGATCGCCTATCAGAGCTACACCGACGAGGCGCAGGCGGGCAGCTACTGGGACAATCTGCGGGAATATCTGGCGGGCATCGTCGATTCGGGGACGACGGTGGACATCAAGGGAATCACCCCGCCCGATTCCTACGCCCACGCGCTGTCCGAGTTCCGCTGCGCGCGCGAGGTGATCTGCAACGCGGTGATCGCCGAGCGCGAGGGCTACGACGTGTTCGCCATGGGCCATTTCCAGGATGCCGGGCTCTACGAGGCGCGCGCCGTCGTCGACATCCCGGTGCTGTCGCTCGGCGAGGCGTCGATGCTGCATGCCTGCCAGCTCGGCCAGAAGATCGGCATCGTCACCATCAACCCGCGCTACATCTCGTGGTTCCACCACCAGATCGGCAAGTACGGGCTGCGCGAGCGGGTGACCGGGGTGCACGCGATGAGCTTCGAGCCGGGCGCCATCCTCGCCGGCTTCGACGATCCCGGCCGGTTCGACGAGACGGTCGCGAGCTTCGCCGAGCAGGGGGCGCCGCTGGTCGAGGGCGGCATCGACGCGCTGATCCCGGGCGGCGGGATCGCGATGCTGCTGTTCGCGCGGATCTTCGACCACAATATCGGCGGCGCGCCGGTGATCAACGGCATCCCGATCCTGGTCAAGGCGGCCGAGATGGCGGTCAAGCTGAAACGGCTGACCGGGCTCTCGGCGAGCCGCACCGGCGAGTTCGAAAAGCCGCCGCCCGAGGTGATCGAGGAGTTCATGACCAATCCGAAGGGCCTCTGACCGTGACCGCCCGGCGCCTCGGCTATGACGGAATCGTCGTCGCGGCGCCGGTCACCGTGCCCTATGCGCGCTACTCGATCCGCAGCGCCCACTGGTTCTGCGGCCGGGCGCTGGCGGGGCTGATCCGCGAGGCCGGCGTGGACAAGGCCGAGATCGACGGGTTCTGCATAAGCAGCTTCACCCTCGACCCGGACTCGGCGGTCGGGCTGATGCAGCATCTCGGGGTCTCGCCGCGCTGGCTCGACCACATCCCGATGGGCGGCGCCTCGGGCGCGGTGGCGCTGAGGCGGGCGGCGCGGGCGGTGCAGGCGGGCGATGCGGAGATCGTCGCCCTGATCGGCGCCGACACCAACCATGTCGATTCGTTCCGCCGCACCGTGGCTACCTTCAGCCAGTTCGCCAACGACGCCGTCTACCCCTACGGCGCCGGCGGCCCCAATGCGAGCTTCGCCTTCCTGACCGACCACTACATGAAGGAATTCGGCGCCCGGCGGGAGGATTTCGGCCGGCTCTGCATCGCCCAGCGCGACAACGCGCTCCCCGTTCCGCACGCCATGATGAAGCGCCCGCTCACCATGGGGCAGTATCTCGACGCCCGGCCGATCGCGCTCCCGCTCCGCCTGTTCGACTGCGTCATGCCGTGCGCCGGCGCCGAGGCCTGCCTGGTGACGACCGGGGACCGCGCACGGTCGCTCGGCCTCCCATGCGCCCCGGTGCTGGCGACCATCGAGCGCCACAACGCCTTCCCCGACGACCCGATCCAGTATCGCGGCGGCTGGGCGGTCGATGCCGGCGAGCTCTACGACCAGGCCGGGCTCGGCCCCGGCGACATCGACCTCGTCCAGGCCTATGACGACTATCCCGTGATCTGCTTCATGCAGATCGAGGATCTCGGCTTCTGCGCCAAGGGGGAGGCGCCCGCCTTCGTCCGCGAACGCGATCTGAGGACCGGCGGCGACTTCCCGTTCAACACCTCGGGCGGCCAGCTCTCGGCCGGGCAGGCGGGCGCCGGCGGCGGCTTCATCGGGCTGGTCGAGACGCTGCGCCAGCTGACCGGCCGGACCCACGGCCACCCGGTCGAAGGCGCGCGGCACGGGCTGGTATCCTGTTTCGGGATGATCAACTACGACCGCGGCCTGTGCACCTCGGCGGCGATCCTCGGGCGGAGCGACCGATGACGACGAAGCTGCCGCCGCCCGCCCGCAAGGACCCGACGCGGCGCACCCGCCTGCCGACGCGCCCGCCCGGCAACCGCTCGCGCGAGGCGCACGGGCTGACCGCGATGGCCGCCGCCGGGCGCTTCGCGCTGCAGACCTGCGCCGGGTGCGGGACCGTACAGTACCCGCCGCGCCAGATCTGCGGGCGCTGCCTCGGCGATGCGCTGGAATGGCGCGACGTGGCCCCCGGCGGCCGGCTGCTGGCCGAGACCACGCTCGCCCATTCCAACGATCTGTTCTTCCGCGACCGCCTGCCCTGGCGCCTCGGCGTCGTCCAGTCCGATGCCGGGCCGTCGATGGTGGCCCATCTCGCGGAGGACTGCGTGGCGGGCGAGCGGGTGCGCCTCGCGCTCGCCATCGACCGGGCCGGCAACGCCGCGGTCACCGCGCGCCCCGAGACCCCCACCCCCAACCCGGAGGACGACCGGCAATTGCGCGAGATGGCATTCGAACCGAAGGACCGCCGCGTGCTGATCGTCGACGGCAAGACCGGGCTCGGGCTGGCGCTCGCGCGCGGCTTCGCCGATGCCGGGGCGCGGGCGGTCTATGTCGGCCACGCCCAGCCGTGGCGGCGGAGCGGGAACCTGGAGGCGGCGCGCGAGATCGAGCGCGCGAGCCTGTTTCCGCTCGACGTGACGGACACCCAATCGGTCGCTGACCTCGCCGCCACGATCGGCGACAAGGTCGAGATCCTGGTCAACAACGCCTACCATCTGAGGATGGGCGGCGTGCTCGGGCGCTGCGACCTGAACACCGCGCATGACGAGATGGAGATCCACTATCACGGCCTGCTGCGTCTCGCCGGGCATTTCGGCCCCGTCATGCGGGCGCGCGGCGCCGACGGGGCGCATGGCGCGGCGGCGTGGGTCAACGTGCTGTCGGCCTATGCGCTGGTGAACAACCCGTCGCTGGGCACCTATTCGGCCTCGCAGGCCGCGGCGCTCTCGCTCGCGCAATGCCTGCGCGCCGAGCTCGCCGAGGGCGGGGTGCGGGTGGTCAACGCCTTCCTCGGCCCCCTCGACGACGAATGGCACCAGCTCGCGCCGCCGCCCAAGCTCGACCCCGCGACGGTCGCCAGGCGGATCGTCGCCGGGCTCGGGGCCGGCGTCGAGGACCTCCCCGTCGGCGCGGTGGCCGAGGAGATCTTCGCGCGCCGGGCGGAGAACCCGAAGGAGATCGAGCGCGCGATGAAGCTGTGACGGCTCCGGTCGAAATGACGAAGGGGGTAGAGTGTGCGGGGCGAGGCGGCGGATGGCGGAACGGGGACAGCCAGCATGGAGAATGAGAACACCGGACTCCTCGCGGGGCTGCTCGCGGGCATCGCCGGCGGCGGCGTCCGGGTGGTCGACCTCACGATGACGCTCGACCGCGCGACGCCGACCATCGTGCTGCCGCCCGAGCTCGGCCAGTCCTGGCCGTTCCGCATGGAGGAGATCTCGCGCTACGACCACCGGGGGCCTGCGATCTACTGGAACAACTTTTCCTGCGGCGAGCACACCGGCACCCATTTCGACGCGCCGGTCCACTGGATCTCGGGCAAGGATCTGCCGGAGAACGCGACCGACACCATCCCGCCCGACCTGTTCGTCGCCCATGCCTGCGTGATCGACTGCTCGGCCGACGCCGCGTCCGACCCCGACTTCCTGCTCACCGTCGAGCGGGTCGCGGCGTGGGAGGAGGAGCATGGCAGGATCCCGCCGCGCTCCTGGGTGCTGATGCGGACCGACTGGTCGTCGAGGAGCGATCCCGCAAAATATCTCAACATGGACGAGACCGGCTCGCACACGCCCGGCCCCGACGTCGACCTGGTGGCCTGGCTGATCGAGGAGCGCGACGTGGTGGGGTTCGGCTGCGAGGCGGTGGGGACCGATGCCGGCCAGGCGCAGCACTTCACCGTCCCCTATCCCTGCCACCACATGATGCACGGCAACGGGCGCTTCGGCCTGCCGGCGCTCACCAATCTGGACCAGCTGCCGCCGAGGGGGGCGGTGGTGATCGCGGCGCCGCTGAAAATTCGCCAGGGTTCGGGCAGCCCGGTGCGCGCGCTGGCGCTGGTCGAATCATGAGCGGCTACACCCCGCCGCCCGAGGTGGCTCGAGCCGCCGGCGCCACCGTGGGGCGGCTGTTCGCCGCGACCGCCGCGCTGCACCCCGGGCGGACCGCGCTGGTCGAGGGCGAACGCAGCCTCACATACGCGGCGCTGGACGCGCGGGTGAACCGGCTCGCCAATGTCCTGCTCGGGCGCGGCGTCGGGCGCGGCGACCGGGTGGCGCTGATGGCGCGCAACGCGATCGGTTATCTCGAAACCGAGCTCGCCTGCGCCCGGATCGGGGCGATCTGCGTCGGGCTCAACTGGCGCTTTACCGCCGAAGAGACCGCGCACGGTCTGACCCTGACGGGCCCGGCGCTCACCATCGCCTCCGCCCGGTACGAGGCGGTGGCGCGGGAGGCGGGCTTCCCGGCCGATCTGGTGCTGGGCGAAAGCCTCGAATCGGCGATGGAAGGCGCGCCCGAGAGCGATCCCGGCCGCCCGGTGGGCCCGGAAGACGGCATGACGATCGTCTTCACCAGCGGCACCACGGGTCATCCCAAGGGCGCGCTGATCGGCCACCGGGCGATGGTCGCGCGCGCGCTGATCTACGCCGCCGAGCTCAACGTGCCCGCGGACGACACCTTCGTCGCCTGGACGCCGCTGTTCCACATGGGGGCCAACGACTTCGCCATCGCGACGCTGTTGCGCGGCGGACGGGTGGTGGTGATGGACGGCTACCGGCCGCAGGAGCTGATCCGCGCGATCGAGACCTGGCCGGTGCACTACCTCGCCGCCGTCCCCGGCATGGTCGAGGACTTCATCGCCCATCTCCGGGCGTCGAGCCGCGATTTCAAGCCCATCGGCATGGTGGGCGCGATGCCGGACCTGGTGCCGCGCCAGCAGCTCAAGGAGCTCACCGAACTGCTGGGCGCGCCCTATCTCAACACCTTCGGCTCGACGGAGACCGGGATTCCGCCGGCCACCGCCAACTTCATCGCGATCGGAACCGCGCCCGAGACCCTGTCGAAGGCGCAGAACCGGTTCTGCGAGATCCGCCTGGTCGACGCCGACGACAACGACGTGGCCGACGGCGAGCCGGGCGAGCTCGCGATCCGCGGGCCCAGCCTGTTCTCCGGCTACTGGGGCAACGACGCGGCCAACCGCGAGGCCTTCCGCGGCGGCTGGTTCCACATGGGCGATGCGTTCCGCCGCAACCCCGACGGCACGCTCGATTTCGTCGACCGGGTGAAATACATGATCAAGTCGGGCGGCGAGAACATCTACCCGGCCGAGATCGAGCAATACATCCTGGCCGACCCCCGCATCTCCGACGCCGCCGTGGTGCGCAAGCCCGACCAACGCTGGGGCGAGGTCCCGGTGGTGTTCGCCGCCCGCACCGACGAGACGATGACGGCGGAAGACGTGATCGCCGCCTGCCGCGGGCGCATCGCCGGCTACAAGCTGCCCAAGGAGGTCCATTTCGTGGCGATGGAGGACCTGCCGCGCAGCACGTCGGGCAAGATCCAGCGCCACGTGCTGGAGGCGCGGCTGGGGTAGGGGGCGTCCGTCGAGACGCCGCCGAAGGGGGCAGGCCGAGTGGATGGCCGGAACGAGTCCGGCCATGACGGAGAGCGGCGGGGGCTGCCAGGAGACGCGCGCGGCGGCGGTTCAGACCTGCGAGAAGTCCGGGCACCATTTCAGGATGCCGTCCCTAAAACTCTCCCGGTCGCGATGGGCCGCCGCCCAGCGCGAGACGTTGGGGTAGTCCTGGAACGGATAGCCGCAGCCGACGAGCACGAAGTGGAGCGGGATCCACGAGATATCGGCCAGGGTGAAGCGCTCGCCCATGATCCATGAGCGGCCCTCCAGCGCGCTGTCGAGCCTGGCGAAGCAATCCTCCAGCGTCTCCCGCGCCCGGGCGACGTCCCGTTCGCCGAACGCGCCGGCGCCGGCATGCCTGGCGTGAAACGCCTTCAGCTCCTCGTTGGTCTGGAGCGCGTCGTATCTTTCCTGCTCCTCGGCGGTCTTCTTCAGCTTCTTCTGCATCATGGTCGCGTAGACATAGGGCTTGACCGCCGGGACGTGGATCGACGCGGCGAGACGCAGCCATTCGAGCATCCCGTCCTCGTCGCCCGCCGCGCGCAGCGAGGGCTCGGGGTAGGTCTTGTCGAGATAGTCGATGATGTCGTTGGACTCGATATGGACGACCCCGTCGTCGATCAGCGTCGGCACCAGCCCGTTCGGATTGATCGCGAAATACGCGTCCGAGATGTTCTCCTTGAGCTTGAGGTCGAGATGGTGGCTGGTCCACGGCAGGCCCTTCTCGACCAGCGCCATGCGCACCCGCATCGAGCAGTTCGAGATATCGCCGTGGTAGAGGTGAATCCCTTCGAGGGACTCCACTGAGTTGTCGGTTGGCACGATGACGGCCATGGCAATATTCCCTGTCGCTCCCGACGCCGGCAGTCTGGGTCGCGTGCGATCCGGCTGTCAAACGGCGGCCCGGCCCGACATGGCCACGGCCGCGCAATCTTGCTAGCGTCCCGGCCGATCCCGACCCCAAGCAGGAGCGAGCCGTGTCGTCGGACAACCCGGTCACCCCCTTCGACGGTCCCAACTCCTATGTCGGCCGAGTGCTGTCGCGCCCCGGGGCGCGGCGGGCGGTGCGGGGGCGGGGCCGCTATACCGACGACATCTCGCTGCCCCGCATGGTGCACGCGGCGTTCGTCCGCAGCCCCTACGGCCATGCCCGCATAGTCCGCATCGACACGGGCGCGGCGGCGGCGCATCCCGGCGTGGTCCGCGCGATGACCGGCGCAGAGCTCGCCGAACACTGCCCGCCCTGGTCGGGGATGCTGACCAGCTTCGAGGGGATGAAGGCGGCCTGGCAGCACGCGATGGCGACCGACCGGGTGTGCTGGCAGGGCGAGCCGGTGGCGGTGGTCTGCGCGCGGACGCGGGCCGAGGCCGAGGACGCCGCCGAGCTGGTCGAAATCGAGTGGGAGGAGCTTCCCGTCGTGATCGACAAGGAGCGGGCGCTCGGCCCCGGCGCCACCGTGCTCCACCCCGAGCTCGGCGACAACCTCGCCTGGCGCCGCGACATCGACAACGGCGACGTCGATGCCGCCTTCGCCGCCGACGGCGCGGTGACGGTCGAGGAGACCTACGAGTTCGGCCGCCACACCGCGGTCAGCCTGGAGCCGCGCGCCGTGCTCGCCGACTGGGACAAGGGAACCGAGAAGCTCACCGTCCATACCTCGAGCCAGGTGCCGCACATGATCAAGACCGTGTTCGCGCGGCACCTGCCGGTCGACGAGCACAACATCCGCATCGTGGCGCCCGATGTCGGCGGCTCGTTCGGGCTCAAGATCCACACCTATGGCGACGAGGTCGCGGTCTGCGCGCTGGCCATATTGCTCGACCGGCCGGTCAAGTTCGTCGCCGACCGGCTGGAATCCTTCGTCACCGACATCCACGCCCGCGAGAACCGGATCCGGGCGCGCATGGCCCTCACCCGAGAGGGCGAGATCACCGCGCTCGAGATCGACGACCTGTCGGGCGTCGGCGCCTATTCGCAATACCCCCGGACCAGCGTGTTCGAGGCCAACCAGATCCTCAATATCGCCGGCGGGCCGTACCGGCATCCCAACTACCGGGCGGTGGCGCAAATCGTCTATCTCAACGGCGTGCCGACCTCGCAGTATCGCGGCGTCGGCCACCCGATCGGCATCTCGGCGAGCGAGGCGCTGCTCGACCTCGCAGCCGCGACCGTCGGCATGGACCCGGTCGAGCTCCGCCGGCGCAATTTGATGGAGGACGACTCCTACCCACGCCGGACCGCGTCGGGCGTGCATGTCCAAGATCTGTCGCACCAGGCCTGCCTGGAGCAGCTCGTGGAACGCATCGGCTACGCGGACCTGCGCGCCGAGCAGGAGCGGCTGCGCGGCGCGGGGGTGTGGCGCGGCATCGGCGTGTGCTCCTTCATCAAGGGCACCGCGCCCGGCCCGGAGGGCTATTACGGCGCCGGCAAGGCGCCGATCGCCTCGCAGGACGCCTGCACGATGAGCCTGGAGCCCGGCGGCGGCGTGCTGTGCGCCGTCGGCGTCACCGAGCAGGGCCAGGGGGCGGACGCGGTGATGCGCCAGATCGCGGCGACCGCCGTCGGCGTTCCCATCGAGCGCGTCCGGGTGATCTCGGGCGATACCGACGCGGTGCCCTATGGCGGGGGCACCTATGCGAGCCGGGCGACGGCGATCGGCGGCGAGGCGACATGGCTCGCCGGCCGCGCGCTCCGGACGGAGATCCTGCGGCTCGCCGGCGCGCTGTTGCAGACCGCGCCCGAGCGGCTCGACGTGGCCGGCGGCGAGGTGGTCGACGCAGGCGGCGGCGCGCCGCGCATCCCGCTCGCCGAGATCGGCCGGATCGGCCATTTCCAGATCGGCGAGCTGCCCAACGACATCCAGCCCGAGCTCACCCAGACGCGGCATTTCCGGCTGCGCGACCGGATCTACATCTTTACCAACGGCGCGCACGCCTCGCATGTCGAAGTCGATGTCGAGACCGGTCTGGTGCGGCTGCTGAACCACTGGGTGGTGGAGGATTGCGGCCGGGTGATCAACCCCTTGCTGGCCGACGAGCAGGTCCGCGGCGGCGCCGTGCAGGGGATCGGCGGCGGGCTCTACGAGCACTGCATCTACGACGACAACGCGCAGCTCCAGAACGGCACCATGGTCGACTACCTGACGCCGATGGCGCTGGAGATGCCCGACATCGACGTGGCCCATGTCCAGACGCTCACCGCCGAATCCGAGCTCGGCGCCAAGGGCGTCGGCGAATCCGGCGTCGGCGGCGCGCCGTCGGCGGTGATGAACGCGGTCAACGACGCGCTGAGGCCGTTCGGCGCGCGGGTGACGGAGCATCCGATCACGCCGGAGACCGTGCTCCGGGCGCTCGGGCGGGTGTGAGGCGGGGCGATCAGCGTAATCCGGGGGCGGGCGCGCGCCCTGCCGCTCAGCCGCTTCCACCCATGCGCGTCCTCCGGAAGGTCAGTGAAATTCGTCGAGACCGTTCGGTCCACCTGCCCTTGCCCGGCCGGCCCCTTCGCGGTTCGTTCTCCCGCTTCGGGATTTCATGCTTCCACCTGTACCTCGCATCGCCCGCCAGGATTGCAACGCTGCGACGCTCGAGGGGTTGGTAGATCGGTTTCTCTTTGCGGCCAAGGGTAAACCGCATGTCCCATGTCTCGATCAGGCTGACAGTCGCTATGTGCTCGGCGAAGTCGTCTGGATGGTCGATGTGGGGCGCGATGCCCTGTTTGCCGACATATTCGTTGACGATCACCTGATCGGGCAGGTCCGGCATCAACCCTTCGTCAACGAGCCTGTGGCCCAACTCGTGCGCCCATTCGGGCAGCGCGGGCGCGCGGTCCGATTCGTCGATTCCGCGCTTCTTGTAGTCGTAGCGCCACCCATAGTGCTGTACACGGCGTTGAAGCTCCGTGCTCCACTCGGCTCCATCGATCCACTCCAAGAGATGGGCCTCTTCTTCCTGGGTGATGAAATCCGGCCTGTAAATCAAACCCGTCGGCTCGACTGCAGACCGGGCACGATCGGCCTGCGGCAAGTCCGTAGCGATGACATCCTCCGTCACCGACGGGACACGATAGGTCTCCGGCGGTTCCATAACGACGCCAGCCACGGCCTCGAACGGGCGAGGAAAGACCTCCGGTGGGTCTGGAACGACGCCGGCTTCGGTCGCCAGCCCGCGACGAAACTTGTCGGGATCCACTCGTTCTTCGATGTCGATGTTCTCCGGCAGTCGAAGGCTCTTCTCCCCTTCAACGACAAGATCGTCTCCATCGACGAACCAGTAGCCGCTTCCATCGGCACGCAAGCGGCCTTTCGGCAAAGAAAGGCGGCGCTCGATGCACGACCATGCCAACCGAACGGCGAGTTCCCGGGCCGCCTTGTCGGCGGCGGTGGCGGTCAGGTCGGCGGCGTACCACTTGGCGCGGGCTTTCCACTGCTTGCGAAGGACGGGTGCGCCGCGCCAGGCCAAGGTGAAATATCCGTCCTCGTCCATTGGTTCGAGGGGAGACCGTCGAGAGGGCGGCAGCGCTGCCGCCTCGCCACCCGGCCAGGAAGCCGCCAGAGCGCGGGTCGCCAAGAATTCCCGAAGCCCGGCGTCACCGCGGAATTCCTTGTGGAGCGCCCGGTAGCCGTGGCGCCATCCGCACAAGATGGCGGCGGCCCACCACACCCCGGGCGGCAGGCCCGGCAGGTCCTGGTTCCAGGATCTGAACCTCGTCGGGTCTGGCCGCAGCAGGGCGAGCCATATGGCGAGGCCCGCGCCGTTTCCTCGCCAATCGTCGCAGGATACCGTCTCATTCCCCGCGACGATCCGTCGAGTCCGCTCCAGCCAGGGGTTCGTGTCGTCGAGGCGCGCTGCCCGCGCTATTCGGTCGGCGAGTGCGGCGGGGGATTCTTCCCCGGCGTTTGGCCATTCCATACAGGACAATGCCGCCCGCCACAGCCGCTCCTGATCGTCCGAACCGGCTCCAACACCTTCCGAGCGGTCTCCGCCCAGCCAGGGGAGTTGCAGCCATTGCGCATCGAGCCGTACGGTTTCTTCCGCGACCCCGGCCGCGTTTCGTCCGAGGGCCCGGCGCAGGACCTTGATCCACGGCTCCATATGGGGCACCGCCCAAACCGCCATCGCCATCGCCCCCTGTACGGCGTTCAGGGCCTCGGGCAATTCCAGCGGTCGGGTTTCCGGGGTCCCAGGATCGCCCGCCGGTGGAGGTTCCGGCGCGAAGTCGGTCACCACGACGGGCGCATCCGGCAAGGAGAGGTTGGAGAATTGCCCCGCCATCGCGAGGAGATGCGTCTTCTGTTCGTCGGAGGGGACTTCGACGGTCTTGACCGCGTAGAGGGGGAGCGGTGCGCGCCAGCGAACGACCGGAGAGACGCCGCCATCCTCGCGACCAGCCGCGGCGCGTTCCAGGTCCTTCCACGCTTCCGGGAAGGGGAGCTCGTCGACGTCGAACGACAGCCGTACCGGGATCGCGTTGCGCCCCGCCGAAAGCTCCTCCGATACGAAGCTCTCCCGTCCCAGGAAAGAGCAGGCGTTGGCGCGTGGCCGCAGCCACCCGTCCTGGCTGGCGTGGAACAGCCTTCGATGGCTCGCCACCAGGCCGAGCCAGGTCGGAAAAGTCGGGTCGATCCCGGCAACCGCATCCTGGGCTGACACATTCCCACCGGCGGCACGCCGCCTGCCCCCGGGTCGATCCGCAAACGCGAACTCTCCCTGTCCGCTCATGGCCGCTCCAGGAATTCGGGGCCCGGCAACCGATCGAGGAGCGCATCGGGCAAACCGTCGCCCTCATGCATCAGAAAGAGGTTATCCCGCGCCCGAGCGCAAAGCATGTACATCTTGCGTTGATTCACCGCGTTGCTGTGGAAAAGAAGCTCGCCGATCTCCATGACGAAGACGGTGTCGAATTCCTGCCCCTTGATCGACCCCACGTTGAGGATCGTGATTCCCCGTTCCAGGAGGTCGATCTGGTCCTCGTTTTGCCTCTCGGTTGTATAGATTTGAACAGGTTGTCCCGGGAGCCGATCGCGCAAGCCGGAATACAGGCTCTCACCCGTACCGTTGCGGACCACGGCGACGCCGACGCGCCCGCCTCGCGTATTGTACCAGTTGGCGATCAGCGCGGTCGCGCTGTCGAGGCGGTACGCCACCGCGCGGGGCAGTTCGCCCGACCGACGGCGCTTCACCTCGGGAATCGGGGCAGCCCCCGCGTGGAAGTGCTCGGCGACGCGCGCGATTTCGGGCGTGTTGCGATGGTTGGCGTTGAGCAGGACCGGATCGCCAAAACGCCCCTCGACCTGGATGTCGCGAAGCGTGGAACGGTCCGCGCGGAGGGCCTGGTCCTCGTCCGCGAACACCGTGACGGCGTTCGCCACGAAATCCCGGAGGTAACGGAAAAGCGACCGGGGAAGGTCCTGGGCTTCGTCGACGATCGCGTGGACCGGTCCCGGTGTGACGCCGCGCTCTTCCAGCGTCTCGTGCATCGCCTCCCAGATGTAGTCATAGCGATTGCCCTCCCTGGACGGCACCGGGGCGGCCGCCTGTCCGCGGTAGTGGCGGCTCACGAAGCTGTGCATGGTGCGCGCGTCGACCCGCCCCTCCGTCAACTGGGCAATGAGACGGCGGAGCATCCGGTTGTAAGCGATGATCACCGCCGGCCTCTTGGCTTCGGCCAGCATCTGGGCGCGGTAAACCGCGAGCACCGTCTTGCCCGAGCCCGGCGGTCCCACCACGAACAGCGAATCGTCGAACGCCGTCTCATAGACTTCAAGCTGATTCTCGTCGCTCGCGATCTCTTCGTAGGTAGGCAGCCGCACGTCATTCCCCGAGGCACAGAACCCGCCGCTGCGGGCGATGGAAGAGGGCGTAATAGAGGCTACGATTCTGTAAACGGTCCCTACGCTCGACGACGATCTCCTCCTGATCTTCGGCATGCAGTTCAAAACCGGCCGCCTCCAGCAATTGCCGAAACTCCGGATACCGGCGGTTGGGCTGCCGCCGGGTAGAGTTGGTGTAGAGCAGCGTCACGGCGCCTCGGCCGAGCCTGTCGAGCAGGCCTTCCAGGTCGCCGAACATGGCTTCGACGTCCAGGGTGGGGCTTGCGAACAGGTAAGACAGGATCACGATCACATCCCGCCATCCGGGGCGGTGCGGCCAATCCACCGCGCCCATGCCGATAGCCCAACGCGCCCTTACGCGTCCGGGTATGTGATCCGAGCCCGCTAGGCGGGCACCCAGCCGTCGCATCGATTTCGCACGGTCGATACCGATATAGTCGAAGCGCGTCTCGTCCCCAAGCGTCGCCGCCAGAGCGAGTCCTCCGGTGAAGGGACCGCAGCCTATATCCACGACGATGGGGTTCTCCGGCCGCGCGCCAGCCAGGAGCTGGCCGAAAGCGGTAACCAGTTCCTCGACGTGCCCCCTCTGGTTCATGAACGCGTAGAGCAGCGCCAGGTCGTCCGGGGACAAAGTTCCCAATTGGGCGTCGAAGTCGGCTTGACCGCGGCCGATGGCTTCCACCGCCTCGTCCATGGTCATGCCGAAGCGCGTGCCGCCATGCGATCGGGGATCGTTGCGGACCGGGCCGATGATTTCGTCTCTCCGCAACTCGTCGAGCCAGCCCGGCATCTGCACGGCGTCCAACACAACCCCCTGCACTACAAGCTGCCGCAGGTCAGTATAGCGCGCTCGACGACGGGTGGGTTCGCCCCGACTCGCGTCATGCCGGCGATCGCGGCATGACGCTCCACCTCCCGTTGCCGCGCCGGGCGGGAGTTTCTAGGCTCCAACCGCGATTTCCCGACGAGAGGACATCATGGACATCACCCTCTACTACGCGCCGGTCACCTGCGCGCTCGCGCCCTGGATCACGCTGACCGAAGCCGGGGCGGAATTTGAGGTCAGGCCGCTCAACCTCGGCCGCCGGCAGCACATGTCGGCGGACTACATGGCGATCAACCCCAAGCACAAGGTGCCGCTCTTGGCGGTCGACGGCGAGACGATGACCGAGAGCACGGCGATCCAGCTCTGGATCGCGCGCGCCTTCCCGGAAGCCGGGCTGCTGCCCGACGACCCGTGGCGGGAGCTCGAGGCGATCTCGCTGCACTCCTGGTGCTCGTCGGGCATCCACCCCTATCTCAGCCGCATCAACGCCCCGCCCCGGGTGTGCGACGTGCCGGGCGCGGACGACAACGTGGTCGGCCACGCGCGGGAATATTTGACCGAGGCGTTCGGCATCGCGGACGGCATGCTGGAGGGGCGCGCGTACTTCTTCGACCGCTTCACCACGCCCGATGCGCATTTCTTCTGGTGCTGCCGGCGCGCGACCCAGTTCGACTTCGACCTGACCGCCTTCCCCAACACCGCCGCCCATTTCGAGCGCATGCAGGGCCGTGACAGCGTGCGCAAGCTGCTCGCCTACGAAAAGCGGGTCATGGACGACTTCGCGAGCGCGGCGTAGGCGCCTCGACCCGGTTTTCGACGCCCGCCATCGCGTGATAGTCTCGCGGCCGACACAGGGGAGACGATCATGCTGAAACGTATCGCGCTTTTGCCGCTCGGCTGCCTGGCTGCGGGGCTCGCCGCCGCCCCCGCCGGCGCCGAGACCGTGCTGAAAATCTCGAGCTGGGCGCCGCCGACGCATTTCCTAAACGCCACCGTGTGGCCGACCTGGGGGAAGTGGGTCACGGAGGCGACCCAGGGCCGGGTCAAGACCAAGATCGAGTACAAGCTCGCCTCGCCGCTCAAGCAGTTCGGCGTGGTGCGCGACGGCATCGCCGACGCCGGCTGGATCTTCCACGGCTACAACACCCGCTACGTCGCGACCCAGGTCGTCGAGATGCCCAATCTCGACACCAGCGCCGAGGCCGCCGGGGTGGCCTACTGGAAGGTGCATGAAAAGTATCTGCACAAGGCGAGGGAGCACCGCGGCACGGTGCTGCTCGGGCTGATGTCGCACGGCCCGGCGGTGATCCATACCAAGAAGCCGCTGAAGGCGCTTTCCGACCTCAAGGGCTTGAAGATCCGCGTGCCCGGCGGGGTCGGCAGCCTGGTCGGCAAGGCGCTCGGCGTCACCGCGGTCAAGCTGCCGGCGCCCAAGGTCTACGAAGCGCTGTCGTCCGGCGTCGCCGACGGCATCTTCATGCCGATGGAGACGCAGAAGACCTTCCGCCTCAAGGAGGTGGTCCCGCATGTGATGATCATGCCGGGCGGGCTCTACTACGGAAGCTTCGCGCTGCTGATCAACCCGGGCACGCTCAAGAAGCTGTCCGACGCCGACCGCAAGGCGGTGATGAGCGTTTCCGGCGAAAGGCTGTCGCAGTTCGCCGGCACGGTGTGGGATGCCGGGGACAAGGCCGGCCTCGCCGCGGCGAAGGAGGCGGGAACGACGGTCCAGACGGCGACGGCGGCCATGAAGAAGGCGTATCTCGCCCTCATGAAGCCGGTCGAGGAGGCGTGGATCGAGCGCGCCGGCAAGGGCGGCTACGACGCCCGCGCCGCGCTCGCCGAGCTGCGCCAGACCGCCCGCGCCTATGACAAGGCCAAGTGAGCGAAGCGGGTCCGGTTGACGACAAACCCCCTTCCGGGCGGCGCTTCGGCGGCTGGCTGACCGCCGTTCCGGAAGGGGCGTCGTCGGTCGTGCTGTTCGCGCTGATGGCGATGACCTGCGTCGACGTCATCGGGCGCGAGCTGCTCGGCGCCCCGCTCGACGGCGCGACCGAGCTGACCCAGCTCATGCTGGGCGTGCTCGTCTTCGCCATCCTGCCCTCGGTGTGCCTGCGCGAGGAGCATGTCTCGGTCGACCTGCTCGACATCTGGTTCCCGGACCGGCTGGTGCCGCTGCGCCAGGCGATCCTGAACGCGATCATGGCGGCGGCGCTGGGTTTCGTCGCCTGGCGGGTCTGGATCATCGCGAGCCGGGAGGCCGAGTACGGCGACGCCACCGAGTTTCTCGAAATCGAACTTGCGCCGATCACCTATTTCATCGCCGTGCTGAGCGCCTGCGGCGCGGTGGCCTTCGCCGCCAACGTCGTCCGCCATGCGCGCGGGTCGGGTCCGGTGCCGGCCGGCGGCGACGACCACAGCAGCGTCTGACGGCGCGACGACCCGGGTCCGATGGAAATCGTCCTTATCGGCTTCGTGGTGCTTCTCGCGCTGGTGTTCCTCCGGCTGCCGATCGCGTTCGCGATGGGCATCGTGGGCTTCACCGGCTTCGGCTATCTGTCGGGATGGCAGCCCTCGCTCTCGATGGTCGGCACGCTGGTCTCCGAGACCGCGCTCTCCTACGGGCTCTCGGTGGTGCCGCTGTTCATCCTGATGGGCAATCTGGTGTCCCGCGCGGGGCTCTCGGGCGAGCTCTACGGCGCGTCGCACGCCTTCCTCGGCCATCGCCGCGGCGGGCTCTCGATGGCGACCATCGTCGCCTGCGGCGGGTTCTCGGCGATCTGCGGGTCCTCGCTCGCCACCGCGGCGACGATGTCCAAGGTCGCCATGCCGCCGATGCGCCGCTACGGCTATTCCGACAGCCTGGCCTCGGCCTCGATCGCCGCCGGCGGGACGCTCGGCATCCTGATCCCGCCGAGCGTGATCCTGGTGATCTACGGGCTGATGACCGAGACCAGCATCCGCGAGCTGTTCGCCGCGGGCTTCCTTCCCGGCCTGCTCGGCATCGCGCTCTACCTCGCCGCGGTGCAATGGGTGGTGTGGCGGCGCCCCGGGGACGGGCCGCGGGCGGAGCGCACCGACTGGCCGGCGCGCTTCGCCGCGCTCAGGGGCGTCTGGGGCACGCTGCTGCTGTTCATCCTGGTGATGGGCGGGATCTATGGCGGGCTGTTCACCCCGACCGAGGCCGCCGGCGTGGGCGCGGGCGGGGCGTTCCTGATCGCGCTGGCCCGCGGCGCGCTCACCTGGCGCTCGCTGCTCGAGGTGCTGACCGATACGGCGCGCACCACGGCGATGCTGTTCATCGTGCTGATCGGCGCGCTGATCTTCTCCAACTTCGTCAACCGGGGCGGGCTGCCGTCCGGGCTGCTCTCGCTGGTCACCGGCTACGATCTGTCGCCGCTGATGGTGATCGTCATCATCCTCGCGATCTACCTGGTGCTCGGCTGCGTGTTCGAGAGCCTGTCGATGCTGCTGCTGACCATCCCGATCTTCTTCCCCGTGGTGCAGGGGCTCGGCTATGCCGGGCTCGGCGAGGAGGCGATCCTGGTCTGGTTCGGCATCATCGCGGTGGTGGTGACCGAGATCAGCCTGATCACCCCGCCGGTCGGGCTCAACGTCTTCGTGCTGTCGGGCGTGCTCAAGGACGTGAAGACCAGCACCGTGTTCAAGGGCGTCACGCCGTTCTGGTGCGCCGACATCCTGCGTCTCGCCCTGCTGGTCGGAATCCCGTCCTTCTCGCTGTTCCTGCCGCGGCTGTTCTACCACTGACCGGCGGCGCGCCGCTTCACCGTCCCGACCAGTGGACGTAGCGCCGCTCGATCAGCAGGAACAGGAGGTTGAACCCGTAGCCGAGCGCGCCCGCGACGAAGATCGCGGCATACATCCGCGGCATCTCGAACAGCATCTGGTTGTCGAGGACGTTGTGGCCGAGTCCGTCGATGGAGCCGATGAACATCTCGGCGACGATGACGATGATCAGCGCCAGCGAGACGCCGTTCCTCAAGCCGACGAAGGTTTGCGGCAGGGACTCGAACAGCATCACGTCGGTGAGAACGCGCAGCCTCGACGCGCCCATCACCTGGGCGGCCTGGAGACGGGTCTTGCGCGCATTCATCACCCCGTAGGCGACGTTGAACAGGATCACCAGCGATGCGCCGAAGGTCGCGACCTGGATCTTGGTCGCGTCGCCCGGGCCCGAGATCGCCAGGAACAGCGGAAAGACCGCGCTGGCGGGCGTCGAGCGAAAGAAGTCCACCACGAACTCGACCGACCGGTAGACCGGGATCGACGATCCGAGGGCGATGCCGAGCGGAATGCCGATCAGCCCCGCGTACAGGATCGAGAGCGAGGTCCGCTCGACGGTCCGGAAGAAGTCGAGCAGCAGCTGCCCGCCCGTCATGCCGTGCCAGACGGCGGCGAACATGGCGACCGGCGAGGGCAGGAGCACGCGGTCGACGACCTCGACCCAGTAGGCGAACTGCCAGACGACGAGCAGCCCCACCACGCCGATCAGCGGGGTGAGCGGCCCGAACCTGTCCATCAGATATCTCAAGCGCCGCGCACCGTCTTCTGGAAGACGTCGAGGCAGTGCGCCTTTATGCGCACGAAGTCGGCCTGCGAAATGGTGGCGGCCGTGCGCGGCCGCGGGATGCCCACGGTCACGTAGTCGGCGACCTCGGCGGGTCCGCGCGACAGCAGCATCACGTCGTCGGCGAGATACACCGCCTCCTCGAGGTCGTGGGAAACGAACACCATCGTCGTCCTTGTGTCCATGAACAGCGCCTGGAGCTGGTCGCGCATGAACAGCGTCATCTCGTAGTCCAGCGCCGAGAACGGCTCGTCCAGGAACAGCACTTCCGGCTCGATCACCAGCGAGCGCATGATCGAAACCAGCTGCTGCTGGCCGCCGGACAATTGGTACGGATATTTGGCGAGGTCGAGGGTCACGCCGAGGCGGTCGACCAGCCGTTCCACGCGTTCGCTTCGCTCGGCGCGGGGAATGTTCCGGAATTTCAGGGGGTAGCGGATATTGTCGATCGACCGCATCCAGGGAAACAGGGCTTCCCGGTAGTTCTGGAACACGTAACCGAAATTGGTGTCGCGCAGGCGCTTGCCGGCGAACCGGATGGTGCCCGAATCGGCCTCCAGCAGCCCCGCGACGAGATTGATGAGGGTCGATTTCCCGCAACCGTTGGGGCCGAACACGGACACGAAGCGACCGCGCGGGATGTCGAGGTCGAAGCCGTCATAGATGACGGCCTCGCCGAAGGCTTTCGACAGGCCCCGGATCGTGATGTGCGCCTCGCCGGCCCCGGCCGGCGGCGAAGGCGTGCCCGTGGCAAGGAGATTCGCGGGCGCGCCTTCAGCCATCCATCACACCTCGCCGACAGTCGTATACGGGACGTTTGAATCGCGCGGCGCGGCTAGAAAACCTTCATGTACTCGGTTACGTCGATCTTGCCGGAGATCACTTTGTTGTCGACGACGAAGTCGATGAACTGCTGGAACTCCGCCTTGTCCTGGGCCGACATGTCCTCGACCATCGTGAAGTTCACCAAGGGCACCGTGGGCGCGATGGCCTCCGGCGTGAAGGTGTTCTTGACCAGATGCTTGCGCACCGTGGCGTCCTTGCCGATGTCGGCCAGCGCGCGCGCCCAGGCCTGGGTGAACCGCTTGGCCACGTCGGGGCGCTCTTCGAGAAACTTTCCGGTGAGCGCGGTGCCGGCCACCCAGGCCTCCGCGTCGTCATCGCCGAGGATGTAGGTCGCGATCACGCCCGCCTCGAGCGCCTTGGCGGAGCCCTGGTTCTCCATGATCGTGACCGCGGGCTCGAGCGTGTAACCCGCGTCGTAGGTGCCCGCCTTCATCGCCGTGACATGCTGCGGCATCGCCAGCTGGTCGAGCTGGTAGTCGCCCTTCTTGAGGCCGTTGGCCGCAAGCACGGCCCGCGCCATGACCATGTTCGCCGGCCCCGGCGCGGACATGATCTTGGCGCCCTTGAGGTCGGAGATCCTGCTGGCGTCGAAGCCGTTGCGGACGACGATGGTCTCCATCTTGTACTTCTTGTTCTGGCTGTTGATGGAGACGTAGTTGACCAGCCCCGGCTTCTTCAGGTTGGCGTTCATGCCCTCGATGGTCACCAAATTGGCGGCCACGTCGATGTGGTTGGTGATCATCGCCGCGACCAGCGCCGGACCGCCGATGAGGCGCACCATTTCGGCGTCGATCCCGGCATCCTTGAAATAGCCGCGCTCAAGGGCGACGAAATAGGGCAGCCCCGAGGTGACCGGGAAGACCCCGACCTTCACCTTGTCGGCCGCCTGGGCGCCGGCCAGCGCCGCGAGGGAGAGGACGGCGGCCGCCGCGGATGCCAACGCGGACCGCAATGCCAGTCGGGTGATCCTCTTCATGATGCCGGTCTCCTCTGTCCGGTGGGTTGTCGATCGGTTGCGCGAGACATTGCCCGGACGTTGCTTTCGCCGCCGGGCCCGCGACATATTCCGGGAAAGCATTCTGGACTCCGGCTCATGGTAACGCGGAATTCCCGCCGATGCATGCCGGAAGGCCCCTGCCGCTTGCGCGAAATACCGGCTAACATCCGGTCCCGACGCACCGCTTCGTCCAGCAGGAGCCCGATCATGGTCGCGAACCCCAAGGATCCGACCCGGCCCGAGGTCCACGGCCTCGACCATTCCGCCTATCGCTGCCGCGACGCCGAGGAGACCCGGGCGTTCTACGAGGACGTCGTCGGTTTTCCGCTTTCGCTCGCGCTGCGTATCGACCGGCACCCGACCACGGGAGAGCATGTTGATTATCTCCATGTCTTCTTCGACATCGGCGGCGGCGATCCGGACAACCCGTCCTACATCGCCTTCTTCGAAGTGGTCGACAATCCGGGCGACGACCCGGACGAGCTGTTCAGGACGCGCTGGGGCATGGACCTCCACTTCGCCATGCGGGTCGCCGACCATGCCGCGCTGGATGCCTGGAAGACGCGGCTCGAGGAGAAGGGCGTCGCGGTCGAGGGGCCGATCGATCATGGCATGTGCCGCTCGATCTACTTCCACGATCCGAACGGCTACCGCCTGGAGTTCGCCTCCCAGGAGGCGGGCGAGAGGGCGGTGTTCGACGAGCACGGCGCCGCCGCGCGGGAGTCGATGCGCGACTGGACCGCGTGGAAGGCAGCGCGAGGCCGGGCGGCGGCCGAATAGCCCCGCGGCCGGCGATGACGAGCCTTGCCGCCGAACTCGGTCGCCCCTTCGCCGGCCATTTCCGGGTGCTGATCCTCGACAACGAGGTCACGGTCGACGCCTTCGTCGCCGACCCGCCGCTCCCCTGGGCGCGGCTAACCTTGCGCGACGGCGGCTACCGGATCGGCGAGAATTACCCGAGCGCGCTGACCGCCGCCGAGGCCGCCCGCGAAGAGCTGAACTGGGACCTCGTCTCCGGAGCGGCGATCCGCGCGGCGCTGACCGGGCTCGACGAGACCGTCCACCGCGTCGCGATCGGCAACAACGCGGGGCAGGGCCTGCCCTTCGCCGAAGCCCTGCCGGCGCCGCTGCGGGCAACGCGCGGCATCGTGGTCTACGGCGCCTCGCTGCCCGAGCGCGCGTCCTACGAGCGCCTGGGCTACCGCCAATTCTGTGCGCGCGGCGCGCTGGTGGCACGCCTCGCCGGGGAGGCGGAGATGCCGCTCGCGCTCGGCTTCATCAACACCATCCAGCACGACGAGCGGAGCTACCACGCGCCGGCCCTTGCTCCGCCGGGCTAGGCCTCGCCCCAGATCTCGTCCGCCAGCGTCACCACCAGGTCGAGCTTCCGGCGCTGGTCGTCATAGCCGATCTTGTTGCCGTGCTCGGTCGAGGCGAAGCCGCATTGCGGCGCGATGCCGAGCTGGTCGAGATCGGCGTGTCGCGACGCCTCGTCGAACTTGCGCTTGAGGTCGTCGATGCTTTCGAGCTCCGGCGTCTTGGTGGTGATGAAGCCCGGCAGGACGCGCTGGCTGCCCTTGGCGAGCAGGCCGAGCGGCTCCAGCCCGCCGGCGCGCTCGGTGTCGTATTCCATGAAGAAGATGTCGACCCCGGTCTTGTTGAACACCGCATCCGCGGCCGGGTCGTAGGCGCCCTCCGCCGCGTAGGTCGACTGGAAGTTGCCGCGGCAGAGATGCATCGCCACCGTCATGTCGTCGGGGCGGTCCCCGATCGCCTGGTTCATCATCCAGGCGTAGCGGTCGATCAGCCGGTCCGGGTCCTGCCCCTCCGCTTCCTTCGCGGCACGGTGCCTGGGATCGCACAGATAGGCGAAGAAGATGTCGTCGAGCTGGATGTAGCGGCAGCCGGCCGCGTAGAACGCGTGCACCGCCTTGTTGTAGGTCGCCGCGATGTCGGCGAACAGCAGGTCGGCGTCCGCGTATTCCGGCACGTGGATGTCTTCCGGCGCGGTCCGGAAGTGGCAGCAGCTCGGTCCCGGGATCGAGATCTTGGGCGTGACCGTGGCCTTGGCCGCGACGTAGCGGAAATGGTCCAGCATCGGGTGGTCGTCCGGGAAGTCGAGCTTGCCGGTGATCGTCGGGAAGAGGGGCGGGATGCGCGCGCCGGCGAACTGCACCCCCTGTTCGCGGCGCTCGAACTCGAAGCCGGTCAGCATCCCCATGAAGTCGTAGTGCCAGAACAGGCGGCGGTACTCCCCGTCGGTCACCGCCTTGAGGCCGATATCCTCCTGCATGCGGATGGCGTCGGCGATCGCCGCGTCCTCGATCGCGCGCAGCTCGTCGGCCGGCATGGTCTTCTCGTCGAGGCACTTGCGGCGCGCCTCGGCAACGCTTGCCGGGCGCAGCAGGCTGCCGACGTGATCGGCGCGGAAGGGCGGTCGTTGGTCGCTCATCGTGTCTCTCCCATCAGGTGATCGCGTCGGCTTCCTCGACCATGGCGATCAGCGAAGACCGCCGCAGATAGGCGCGCGCCGCGCCCGGGTCGTCGGCGGTCCGGCGCAGCTCGTCGAAGCGGCGCCTGCGGATATCCGGGTCGCGCTCGCCGAGCATCTCCTTGTTCCGGATCGACTGGGCCTGGACGTATTTCTCGGCCATCGGCCGGCGCTGGCGATCATAGAGGTCGAGCAGGTCGTCGTCGCCGTCGCCGCGCCAGATCGCGGCCAGCTTGCCGGCCAGGTTGAGCCCGTCATGGATGCCGCTGTTCATCCCCATGCCGCCGACCGGGTTGTTCACATGCGCCGCATCGCCGGCGAGCATCGCCCGGCCGCGCCGGAACGACGCCGCCACCCGCTGGTGGATGGCGTAGAGGTTGCGGTGCTCGATCTCGTAGGGCGGGTCGTAGGGCAGGCACTCGGCGAAGCGCGCCTGGATCCACTCGTCGGCCAGCACCTCCGCGTCGGGCTGGTCGGTGAAGGCGGGGAACAGCGCCCGCCACACCCCCTCGTCGCGCTCTCCCGGCACCTTGATGATCGCGCACCACTGGTCCGGATGGGCGATGTAGTTGCGATAGCGGTAGCCGTTCGCGGCGCCGAAATCGAAGCGCGTCGAGACGATGATGAACCGCTCCTCCCAGGTGAAGCCGGGGAAGTCGATCCCGGCCGCCTTGCGTACCGCGCTGCGCCCGCCGTCGCAGCCGATCAGGTAGCGCCCCGCAAGGACGCCGGTCGAGCCGTCGGGCAGCCCGAACTCGACCTCGACCCCGTCCGCGGTCAGGCGCAGGTCGACGACCTCGTGCTCGCGGCGGAGGTCGAAACAGTCGAAGCGGCGCGCCCGCGCCTCGGCGATCCCTGTCGTCTTGTGCTGCTCGAGCTGGAGGGCGAACGGGAACGGGGTCTCGCCGGCCAGCAGGGCGTAGTCGAACTCGGCGACGATCTCGCCGCCGGCGCGGTCGCGGAACTGGAAACGCGGCGAGCGCAGCCCGCGTCGCAGCGCCTCCCCGGTCATGCCGAGCGGCTCCAGCATGGCGAGGGTGGACGGGTGCAGCGTCGAGGCGCGGTGATCGGTCGGGATCCCGGCCAGCCGTTCGAGCACGGTGACCGGGACGCCTTCGCTGGCCAGCGCGAGCCCGGTGATCATGCCGACCGGGCCGCCGCCGACCACGATGACGCGGTTGGAATCGTCCATGGCGAGACTGATAGACCTTCGGCCGATCGGGGGCAACGGATCGCTTGACGCGCCGGCGCCGTCCGTCCACCGTATGGCACGGCTGGGGTGTCCGGCGCGAAGCTGCCGGGCTGAGAGCACACCCACGGAACCTGATCTGGATCATGCCAGCGAAGGGAGCGACCGTCTCGGGACTCGATCTGGACGCGGCCCATGCCGGGCTCAGGCTCGTCGACGGCTTCGCCGGAACCGCGCGCGAAGACCTCGAGCCGATGTCCGTCAAGGGGCTGTTCCACGACCATGTGCGCGTCGCCGGCACGAAGTGGCTGCTGCGCCTGCCGCGGGCGAGCCAGTTCGAGCTCTCGCCCGCCGACAACCTCGACTACCAGGCGGCGTGCTTCGCCCACGCCGCGCCGAGCGGCTGCACGCCCGCCCTGGCGGGCCGCATCGAGCCGCGCCCCGGCCTCGCCTGGGGCGGGCTGGTGGTGGCGGCCATCGAAGGCGGGCCGGCCCGCCTGCCGGGCGACCTCGCTTCCATGGCGGCCTGTCTCGCCGGCATCCACGCCCTGGCGCTGCCGCCGGAAGGGGAGCGGCGTCCGCTCGCGGTCCACGCCGACCCGATCGCCGGGATACTCGGCTTCATCGAACCCCAGTCGCTCTATTTCGACCGCGCCGGCATGTCGGCGCCGGCACGGGCCCAGATCGCCGAGGAGCTCGCCTGGGCGCGAAGCTACGCCTCGCGTCACGCCGGGGCGCGCCAGCCGGTCACGCTCTGCGCCACCGATACCCATCCCGGCAATTTCCTCGTCGAGCGCAAGGCGGGGCAGGCGCGCGCGGTGTTCGTCGACCTGGAGAAGGCGCTCTTCGGCTCGCCCGCCATCGACGTCGCCCATGCCAGCCTCTACACCTCGACGATGTGGGATGCCGACTGCGCCGCCGCGCTGACGCATGACGATTTGCGGGGCTTCTATGCCGCCTATCTCGACGCCGTCCCGCCCGGTCTCGCGGCCGCGCTGAGGCCGTGGCTGATGCCGATGCGGCGCCTGACCTGGCTCCGCTCGATGACCTGGTTCGCGAAATGGCGGGTCGAGGCGGGATCGCGCCATGCCGGCGGAGCCCGCGAACCTGACAGCGTGTGGTGGCGGGCCGCCGCCGCCGCGCCCGGGCTGGTGCCGGACATAGGCGCGCGCATCGACGGCTTCTTCGAGGCCGCCACCATCGCCCGGGTGCGCGAGGAATGGCTCGGCTCGATCGATTTCGCCGCCTGAGCGTCAGGCGAGGATCACCGCGCCGGTCTTCGCCATCGCCGCGATCTCGTCGCCGTCGTAGCCGTATTCGCCCAAAATCTCGGCCGAGTGCTCGCCGAGGACCGGCGCGCCCCGCCGCACATTGGCCGGCGTCCCGGCCAGCTTGACCGGCGGGCCGAGCGTGCGCACCGGCCCGAGCCTTCCGTGCTCGACCTCCATGATCATGTCGCGCGCCAGCGTCTGCGGGTCCTCGGTCATCTGTCCGATGTCGAGCACCGGCCCCGCCGGCACACCGAGCTCCTCGAGAGCGGCGAGCAGGCCGTCGGTGTCCTGCGCCCTGAACAGCGGCGCCAGCGCCTCGTTGAGCGCATCGAGGTTGTCCATCCGGTCGTCGTTGGTGAGAAACCGCTCGTCCTCGGTGAGCTCGGGCGCGCCCAGCGCCTTGGCGAGGCGGGGCCAGTTGGCGTCGTTGCCGGCGCCCACGGTGATCCACCCGTCGGCCGTCTCGTAGGCCTGGTAGGGCGCGGCCAGCGGATGGGCCGAGCCGAGCGGCGGCGGCGGGTCGCCGGTGGCCAGGAACATCGCCGTCTGGTGGAAGGTCGCCGAGATCGCCGCCTCGAACAGCGAGGTCTCGAGATACTGCCCCTCGCCGGTCTTGAGGCGGTGCGAGTAGGCCGAGACGATGCCGAGCGCGGCCAGGATCCCGGCCGCGAAATCGGCGATCGGCGAGCCCACCTTGACCGGCGGCCGGCCGGGCCCCTCGCCGGTGATGCTCATCAGCCCCGACATCGCCTGGGCGACCAGGTCGTAGCCCCCGCGCCCGGCATAGGGGCCGGTCCGCCCGAAGCCCGAGATGGTGGCGTAGACCAGCGCCGGGTTCTCCGCCCTGAGGTCGTCATAGCCGAGCCCCATGCGCTCCATGGCGCCGGGGCGGTAGTTCTCGACCAGCACGTCGGCCGTCCGCACCAGGCGCAGGAAGGCGTCCTTGGCGGCCGCCTGCTTGAGGTCGAGCGCGATCGCCCGCTTGTTGCGGTTGAGCATCATGAAGGCGGCCGATTCGCCCTCGATGGAGGGCGGCGTCATGCGGCGCACGTCGTCACCCATCGGCGCGCGCTCCACCTTGATCACGTCGGCGCCGAGATCGGCCAGCATGTAGCCGCAGGTGGGACCCGCCACCACCTGGGCGCATTCGATCACGGTGACGCCGGCGAGCGGCCCGGTCGCCCCGTTCGTGGTCCCGACCATGCCTCAACGACCCTTGAAGGCGGGCTTTTCCTTGGCGAGGAACGCCCGGTAGCCCTCGTGGTAGTCCTCGGTATCGGCGTAGGAGAACGATTCGGCGATCTCCGCCTCGCTGAGCGGGGCGGGGTCGGCGAGGCGGTGGACGGCCTTGCGGTGCCAGCGCGCGGCGAGCGGCGCGCCCTCGGCGATGCGGCGCGCCGACGCATAGGCCTCTTCCTCCAGCGCGTCGTCGTCGACCACCCGGTTGATCATGCCCTTGGCGAAGGCTTCCTCCGCGCTGTAGACCCTGCCCTCGAGCGCGATCTCCAGCGCGTTCGCCCGGCCCACCGCGGCGATCATCGTATCCAGCAGCCCGTATCCCAGATAGAGCCCGACCAGCCGCGCCGGCACCCCCATCCGGCTCGACCGCGCGGCGATGCGGATATCGCAGGCCGTCGCGATCTCGAACCCGCCGCCGAGGCAATAGCCGTGGATCATCGCCACCACCGGATGGCGGCCCCTGGAGATCGCCTCGCAGGCGCGATGGGTCTTGCCCATGTAGCTGCGGGCGAGCGCGGCGTCGGAGTGCTCGTCCATGAAGCCCGACATGTCCGCCCCGGCCGCGAAGGCGTCCGGCCCCGCGCCGCGGAGCACGATGCAGCGCAGCCCGTCATCCCCGGACAGTTCCTCGAAGGCATCCGCGAGCGCGTCCCAGCCCGCCGCGTTGAGCGCGTTGCGCTTTTCCGGCCGGTTGATCGTGACCGTCGCGATCCCGCCGTCGCGGTCGGTCAATACCGCCGCCATGACACCTGCTCCCGCTTGTCGATGCTCCGTCGCCGCCGGTTGCCGGCGGCGGGCGGAATATGGCGTTATGCCGCGCGGACTGCAACGGAGGATCGGGTGGACGAGCTTTCGGAACGGCGCGCATCGGTGCTCGCGGAACTCGACGGGCTGCGCTGGGAGATCGACGCGACGGCGGGGCAGGGGACCCTGATCTTCGACCGGCCGCCGCTCAACGTGGTGAGCTTCGCCGCCCGCGCCCAGCTCGCCGCGATCCTCGAAGAGCTCGACGCCCACGCCGACGTTCGGGTCATCGTGATCCGCGGCGCGAACGGGGTGTTCAGCTCGGGCGGAGACATCGCCGGGTTCCAGAAAGTGCCGGCCGACGGCATGGCCGACCTCGCCTGGGCGGTGGCCGCGCCCGAGCGCTGCCGCAAGCCGGTGATCGCCGCCATGGAGCGCTACGCGATGGGCGTCGCCTTCGAGATCGCGCTCGCCTGCGATTTCCGGATCGCCGCCGAGGGGACCGCGTTCGCCCTTCCGGAGATCGATCTCGGCGCCATCCCGGGATCGGGCGGCACGCAGCGCCTCGCCCGCATCGCCGGGCTCGGGCGCGCCAAGGAGATGATCATGCGCGGCCGCCGCATCGGCGTCGCCGAGGCGGAGGCCTGGGGGCTGGTCGCCGAGACCGTCCCGGCGGGTGGGCTCGACGATGCGCTCGCGCGCTGGGTCGCCGACCTCGCGGCCCGTCCCGGCATCCCCCTCGCCACCCTCAAGCAGGTCCTCAACGAGACCTACGAAACGCCGCTCTCGGCGGGTCTCAGGAGCGAGGGCCAGGCCTTCGAGAAGATCCGCTTCGGCGAAGCGTTCTCGCGCGGCATCGAGGCCTTCCTGAACAAGAAAAAGCCCGATTTTTCAGATCTTTAGGGGAGGTTTTCAGGATTCTCCCCGTTCATGCATCCGCGACGCGACCTCATGTAATGTATTACCTTAATGAAAGGTTTTATTATTCGGATAATTATCCTTTTATTCCCTTTATCATTTCGAACGGAGCGCGAAGGCGCGGCCGCCCCCCTTCCGTCATTTCGACCGAAGCGCGCAGCGCGGCCGCCACCTCGTCATTTCGACCGAAGCGCGCAGCGCGTCCCCCGCCTCGTCATTTCGACCGAAGCGCGCAGCGCGAAGTGGAGAAACCTCCCTGCCAATGGGGACGAGGTTTCTCCACTACGCCGTGCTGCGCACGGCTCCGGTCGAAATGACGAGGGGGGCGCGCCGTGCTGACGCACGGCTACGCCCCGGATCAAGTCCGGGGTCCGTCGAAATGACGAGGTGGGAGCGCGCCGTGCCGCGCACGGCTACGCCCCGGAGCGGCCCCGGGGTCCGGTCGAAATGACGAGGGGCGCGCGGTCGTCCCTACGCGCCGGCGCCCTCGGCTTCCGGGCCGGTTTCGCTGACCGCCTCGCCGGCCCAGGGATCGGTCGTGTCCCGGTTCAGGTTGTCGGCCACCGCGTCCTGCAGGGCGGCGATGTCGGTCTGGTGCAGCGAGCCGCTGGCGTTGAGCCATGCGGCCGTCGCGGCGGCCCGGCCCATGGCGAAGCAGGGGCCCATCACCCGCAGGCTGGCGAGCGCCGCCGGTTCGGCGTCGATGCAGCGCCCGGCGACCGCCACGTTGTCCAGACCCTCCGGCAGCATGGCGCCGAACGGGATGTAGTGGACATGGTCCTCGTCGAACAGGGTCCAGTGGGCGCCGTCCATCTCGCCGTGCAGCTCGATCGGCCAGGTGGTGCGCGCGATCGCGTCCGGCGGCCGGACCCCGGTCGCCACGTCCTCGACGGTGACATGGCGGCGCCCCTTGATGGTCCGGGTCTGGCGGATGCCGGCATTGCCGTAGACCGCGACCCTGGCGTCGCGGAACGCCTCGGGCAGCTCGCGCCTGAACAGGGTGAGCAGGGCGTCGACCTGGCGCCTGCCCTCGATCCCGGCCAGGGCGAGGCCCGCCGTCTCCAGCGGCGTCTCGACATGGGTCAGGTTGAGCAGGAGCTTGCTGGTCCGGGGCAGCACGAACACCGGCCCTTCCGCGCGCACCAGGCCGAACTCGGCGGCGTGCTCGCGGATCAGATCGTGATAGAGGGAGCGCGGATATCCGGCGCAGAGCCCGGTATCGACGTCTTCCAGGATCGCCATCACCGAGCCGAGCACCGGCTTTTCGGATTCGCGCAGCTTCAGCCCGGCCAGCCAGGGGAGCACGGCGTCGCCCGAGGCGTCCACGAAGCGGCCCGCCTCGACGCGGGCATCGCCGAAGCGCGTGGCGAGCGACAGCGCCTCGACATAGCCGTCGCGGCGCTCGACCCGCCGGACGATCGCGCCGGGCAGCGGGGTGATGCCGGCCTCGGCGATCCTGCGCTCCGCCCAGCGCATCCAGGCGTTCGGCACGTAGTCGAGGATGAAGGTGCCGCGCACGCGGCGCAGCGCCGCGTCGCCCTGCGCGAACAGGGTCTCGTACAGGTCGTCCATCGCGCCGTGGGTGAGACGCCTGGGCAGCGCGCCGTTGCGGAACAGCCCGCAGATGGTGCCGAGCGCGGCGCCCACGGCCTGGCCGCCGAGACCGGGCGCGGCGTCGACCAGGACGACGCTCTGCCCCAGCCCGACCGCTTCCAGCGCCGCCGACAGCCCGGCCGCCCCGGAGCCCACCACGCAGAGGTCGCCGCGATAGACCCGTGCCGCCCGGTCCTGGATCCGCACCGTCTTCATGCCGGGAAATTCGGCCATCACTCCTCGCGCGAGCGGCTCAGGGGGTGAACTGCTCGTTCAGTATCCGGTCTTCCAGGTTGTGTTCCGGATCGAACAGCAGGTTCAGCGTCGACGAGCGGTCTTCCTGGACCACGACCGAGCGCACGTCGCGCACTTCCGTATAGTCGGCGACCGCGCTGACCGGCCGCTTCTTCGGCTCCATGACGTCGATCCTGAGCCGCGCCGAGGACGGCAGCAGCGCGCCGCGCCAGCGGCGGGGCCGGAAGGCGTTGATCGGGGTGAGCGCGAGCAGCTCCGCGCCGAGCGGGATGATCGGTCCGTGCGCCGAGAGGTTGTAGGCGGTACTGCCCGCGGGCGTCGCGACGATCGCGCCGTCGCACACCAGCTCCGGCATGCGCACCGTGCCGTCGATACGGATCCGCACCCGCGCCGCTTGCCGCGTCTCGCGCAGCAGCGCCACCTCGTTGATCGCGGTCGCGGCGACCCGGGAGCCGTCTATCGTGGTCGCCTTCATCGCGAGCGGCCGCAGCGCGACCAGCTGCGCGACGGCCAGTCTCTCGCGCAGCCCGCGGTCGCGATAGGCGTTGAGGAGGAAGCCCACCGTGCCCCGGTTCATGCCGTATATCGGCACCTGGTGCCCCATGAACCGGTGCAGCGTCTCGAGCATGTGGCCGTCGCCGCCGAGCGCGACGATGACGTCCGCCTCGTCGGGCGGGACCGAGCCGTAGCGTTTGCGCAGCGTCTTGAGCGCGGTTTGCGCCTGCCGGGTGGACCCGGCGACGAAGGCGATTCGCTCGCCCCGGTTCATGGCGTCTTGCTGGCGATGGGGCGCCCGCGCGGGCTAACCCTCGTCCGGCGCTTCGGCAACCGCTGCCTCGTCCGGCGGTTCGCCGGTCTCCGCCTCCTCCGGGGCGCCCGCGGCGGCGAACGCGTCCTCGTCGTCCTCGTCGACCTCGGCTCCGATGGTCTCGCCGCGCGCCTGCAACTCCGCCTCTTCCTGGCTTCGCGCCACATTGGCGGTGATGGTCACCGAGACCTCGGGGTGAAGCTGGACGCGGATCGGGTGCAGGCCGACGCTCTTGATCGGACGGTCGAGCGCGACCTGATTGCGGGAGATCGTGAAACCGGCCGCCGCGACGGCCTCGGCGATGTCGCGCTTGGTCACCGAGCCGTAGAGCTGGGCGCTGTCCGAGGCCTGGCGGGTGAGCACCACCGTAAGCCCCTCGAACCGGCCCGAAACGCCCTCCGCTTCGTCGCGCCGCGCGATGTTGTCGGCCTCGAGCTGGACGCGCCGCGCCTCGAAGGACTGGATGTTCGCCTCGGTCGCCCGCAGGGCCTTGTTCTGCGGCAGGAGAAAATTCCGCGCATAGCCCGGCTTGACATCGACCACGTCGCCCATCAGGCCGAGCTTCTCGATGCGCTCCAACAGGATCACCTGCATCGCTACTCCTCCTCGTCCTGAGGGCGACCGCCCGAAAATCGCTGTCTCAGGGAAAGCCATGTCTCGAGAACGCCGATCGCCGCGACGATCAGCGCGGGCCAGCCTGCCACGACCAGGCCGAAATACACGCAGACCAGGATAAACGTCCGTGCGGGCCAGCGCACCGACAGCGCATGTATAACCGACAGGCCGAGAAAGACAAAGGGAAGCGCGACCACCATGGCGGCATTGCCGCCGAGGTCGCCGATCTGTCCCGGCAGGAACGAGGCGACCAGCGCCGCGACCAGCGCGAAAGACAGCCAGTGCGGCAGCCACAGCTCGCGAAACGGCGCGCCGGGGCGGAGGTTGAGCGAGAAGCGGGACAGCGCGCCCTGGGCCAGCAGCCCGTTGACGATCACCATGATCTGCCAGGAGATGAGCACCAGCGCCGGCAGCAGCCAGGCAAGCCGTTCGCGTGCGGCCACCATGGCCTGCCGGCTCGCGTCGCCGACGGCGAGCCCCCCGGTCATCTCCACCAGCAGCGCCTCGCCGGCGCCCACCATGCCCCCCTCGCGGCCCCAGAACAGGACAGCCACCGCCACCAGGGCGGCCAGCGCGATCGCGTTGAGCGCGGCGAGAAGATGGCCCGGCGGATACCATTCGGTGCTGCCGTCCGGGTTGGTCCGGCTGAGCAGCGCCCGGTTGGCGAGCACCAGCACCGGCAAAGCGACGGTGCCGAGGAAAAGCGCCGCCACGGTGAGCGGCAGGGCGGCGGCGATCATCACCGCCGCCACCCCGACGGCGATCGCGGCGTGGGCGAAACCGGCGCCGAGCGCGATCGCGAACAGGGGAAGCTGGGCGAGATAGGCGAGGATCAGCGAGCCGAACGAGCCCAGCCCGACGGCGACGTAGAACAGCGCCGTCAGTACGCCCGCGCCGATCGCGAGGATGAGCTGGCGGGACATTCGGCGCCGCCGCCCGGGGGCGTCCTCAGCGAATGATGAACGGCAGGAGCGCGATATTGCGCGCGCGCTTGATCGCCTGGGCGAGCTCGCGCTGCTTCTTGGTCGACACCGCGGTAATGCGGCTCGGCACGATCTTGCCGCGTTCGGAGATGAAGCGCTGCAACAGCCGCACGTCCTTGTAATCGATCTTGGGCGCGTTCGGCCCCGAGAACGGACAGCTCTTCTGGCGCCGGAAGAAAGGCCGCCGGCTCATTCCGTCGTCTCCTTCGACTCATCGGACCTGGCGGTCTCGGTCTTCGCCTCATCCGCCTTCGCGGTCTCGGTCTTCTCCGCGGCCGGTTGTGCCGGCGGCGCGCTGTGCTGCGGCCTGCCGCCGTCCCGCCCGCCGAAACCGCGGCCCCGCCCGCGCCCGCGGTCGTCGCGCGAGCCGCGGGTCATCATGACGGAGGGGTTCTCGTCGAGCTCGTCGACCCGGACCGTGAGATAGCGCAGCACGTCCTCGCTGAGCCTCATGTTGCGCTCGTACTCGCCGACCGCCTCGCTCGGGGCGTCGAGGTTGAGCAGCGAGTAATGCCCCTTGCGATTCTTCTTGATCCGGTAGGCGAGGTTCTTCAGGCCCCAGTATTCGTTCTTGGTCACGCGCCCGCCGCCCGCCTCGACGATCTCGGTCAGGCGCTGGGTCAGCGCCTCGACCTGCGCGGTCGAGATGTCCGGGCGCGCGATATAGACGCTCTCGTAGAATGCCACTTCGCGGCGCTCCTTGCTGCCATGCCGGGACGGGCGGGATACGCCCCGATGTCTGGCGATTGTGTGCCCCGGCCGGACTGCCGATTCAGGCAAACCGCCGCAGACAAGCGAAGCCGGTCCGCTCGACGGCGCGCGGACTATACATGTTTCGCCTTGCCGCGCAAGGCGCGCCGGGGGCGGGTCAACCCGGATGGGCCTGGCCGAGCCCGAGGCCGGCGAGATAGCCGAGCCAGACGGCGATCAGGCACAGCGCCACCGAGAGCAGGACGTTGCCCAGCGCCTCCGCCCACGCGCCGTCCTGCAGCAGCGTCAGGGTCTGCAGGCTGAACGCCGAGAAGGTGGTGTAGCCGCCGCAGAGACCGACCACGACGAAGGCGCGGACGTGGTTGGCGGGGAACCACGGCCAGTCGAGGCTGGCGCCCATCGCGGCCACCACGCCGATGACGAAAGACCCGGTCACGTTGACGAAGACCGTGCCCCAGGGGAAGCTCTCGCCGAGGCGCTGCGCGACCACGACGCCGCACCAGTAGCGCCCGACCCCGCCGAGCGCGCTGCCGATCGCGACCCAGAAATACGTCATGCCCGGTCAGGTCCGCGCTTGCGATTGCCGCCGCGGCTCGACCATGGCCGCGGGCGCCGCCCCGGGCCGCGCCGGCCCGCGCCCGGGTCTCAGTGGCCGATCGACCAGGGGCGGGTGTGGGTGTTGTGCAGGCCCTCGCCGAGGCCGGTGTTGCGGCGCGCGCCGTGGCTGTGGCCGTGGGAGTGGCTGTGGCCGCCCGGCGCGCCGGACGCCACCCGGGGCTCGTGCGCGCTCTTTTCGTTGCGCTGATGCGCGATCCGGTTGTTGGGGTCCATGTTGGCGATGAACGGCGCGCTTACGCTGCGCGGCGCCGCCTCGCCGCAGTCGGGGCAGGGCATCGGCTCCGAGGCGCGGCTCATGGGCTGCATATCGGTGAACGGCCCGCACGAATCGCAGTCATAGCCGTAGATCGGCATCGCGTTCTCCTCCCTGGTCCGGGCCGAAGCCGTCCGGCCCCGGGCGGGGCCGGACGGGCACCGTCCGGCTATACGAGCCAGCCTTCCAGTATCAGGTAGCCGGGCAGCCATGCGGTCAGCACGCCCTGTATCGAAGTCATGGCTCCCGCCGCCTTGACGATCGGTTTCTGCATCGCCAGCAGCAGGAAGTACATGAACCACAATACCGCCCACGCCGCCCAGCACACGCCCAACCAGTATCCCAGCGCCGAGCTGGCGCCCATGAACTGCACCACGGCCACCGGGACGACGGTGATGGCGACGAACAGGCTGTACCAGCCGAGGCCGCGCCCGTCGACGTCCTGGAAACGGTTATAGGCCACCCACAGATAGGTGAAGCTGAACAGCAGCGTCAGCGCCCCCGCCCTGATCGATTGGTCATCGGCATTGGGCCCGAAGGCCAGATATGCGGCCACGGCCGCGGTGAGGAGACCGGAAAAGATGTTGATGATGGCGATCTCGCGATCGCCGATCCGGCCCATCAGCCAGAGCCCGTTCAGGAACAGAACGGCTCCGACATATAGCAGTGCAAGTCCAAGCATGTTCAGGATCTCCGCGTTTCAGGTGATCCGCAGAGCGGCCGGTTGGGAAGCGGCCGAGCGGCGCTGGGCTGTGTCACGCGGTCCCTCGCCGGTCATCATCTGCGGCCCGGGATGCAAGGCGGCGGCGGGGCGATCGCCGCCCCGCCCCCGCCGCACACCGATCAGGTGCAGGACGTTGCGTCTACGCCACTCACCTGGACGCTCGGTCCGGAAGCGTTCGGCCGGATATCGAAATCGAAGATCTCGGTCGGAACCGCAACCGTGCAGCACGCGTTCGGAATGTCCACGATCCCGCTGACCCGGCCTTCGACCGGCGCGGTGCCGAGGATCATGTAGGCCTGCTCGCCCGAATAGCCGAATTTCTTGAGATATTCGACCGCGTTCAGGCAGGCGCGCCGATACGCAACCGTTGCATCCAGGTACTTCTGCGAGCCGTCATGCTCGTCGACGCAGACCCCCTCGAAGATCAGGTACTCCGAGTAGTGGGGCTCGATCGGGCTCGGCTTGAAGATCGGGTTGGTGATCCCGTACTTCTCCACCCCGCCCTTGATCACGTCGACGCCGATGTCGATCCACCCGGCCATCTCGATGGCACCGCAGAAGGTGATCTCGCCATCCCCCTGCGACCAGTGGATGTCGCCCATCGACAGCCCGCCGCCCGGCATGAAGACCGGGAAGTAGCAGGTCGACCCCCGCGACAGGTTCTTGATGTCGCAGTTGCCGCCATGCTCGCGCCCCGGAACCGTCCGGGCGCCTTCCAGCCCTGCCGCGCGCCCGGCATCGCCGGACATCTGGCCCATCAGCGCCGTCGTCGTCCCCGCCAGGCCGTCCGGCAGCGTGGCCAGAGGCGGCACACGGTCCGGATCGGTGTTGAACAGGGCCGACTCCCGGTCATTCCACCGCTTGAGCAGATCGGCGTCAGGCAGTGTGCCGATCAGCCCGGGATGGATGAGCCCCGGGAAGCGCACGCCGGGAATGTGGCGGGACGTCGTGTAGATGCCGTGGAAGTCCCAGCACGCCTTGCGCGCGTCGGGGAAATGCTTGTCCAGGAACCCGCCGCCGTTCTCCAGCGCGAAGATCCCGGTAAACCCCCACTTCGAGTCTTCCAGCCAGCCGATGTCGTTGATGTCGACCACCAACAGGTCGCCCGGCTCGGCGCCTTCGACGCCAAAGGGTCCGCTCAGATAGTGCACTTTCGAAAGATCGACATCGCGGATGTCGTTGGCAGATTCGTCGTTGTTGATCTGCCCTCCGGTCCAGTCGTAGCACTCGACCCGGAACTCGTCGCCGGGCTTGAAGTTCTCCACTATCGGGATGTCGGGATGCCAGCGATTATGAGTTTTTACTGCTTGATCCTCGGGCCATTTATCCATTTCGGCCCGAAACACAGTATTAGCCATGGCTTCCTCCGTTCTTTGATTATCTTGTCTTGTCAGCCTCCTTGCGACACGGCCTTGCTGCGGGGGTCTGGAGCCCCCTTTTCCCCGGTCGCTATGAAATTTATGGCCGGGGACACCAGGACGGTGGCACATTGATGGGGCATTTGCAACCTTGACAACCTTGACAGGGTACCGCCCCGGCGGGCGCTCGGCTTGACACGGCGCAGGGGCCGATGTCTGTTGTCGCGACCGGCCCCGGCCGGTTCTCCCCTCCGGGCTTCAGCGGGACAGGTATGACGATCGCCTTTGTCTTTCCGGGGCAGGGCTCCCAGGCGGTGGGCATGGGCGAGGCGTTCCTCGCCGCCTTCCCGGTCGCCAGGGAGACCCTGGAAGAGGTCGACGACGCGCTCGGGCAGAACCTGTCGCGCATGATCCGCCAGGGTCCCGAGGAGGACCTCAGGCTGACCGAGAACGCGCAGCCCGCGCTGATGGCGGTCAGCATCGCGGTGCTCCGGGTGCTCGCCCGGGAGACCGGGTTCGACATGGCCGGGCGGGTGAGCCATGTCGCCGGCCATTCGCTCGGCGAGTACTCCGCGCTCGCCGCCGCGGGCAGCTTCTCGCTGGCGGACGCGGCGCGGCTCCTGAAGACCCGCGGGCGGGCGATGCAGGAGGCGGTGCCGGTCGGCGAGGGCGCGATGGCGGCCCTGCTCGGCGCCACGCTCGACCAGGCGGGCGAGATCGCGTCCGAGGCGGCCGAACGCCAGGTCTGCGACATCGCCAACGACAACGCGCCCGGCCAGGTGGTGCTCTCCGGCAATGTCGAGGCGGTGGAACGCGCGGTGGCGCTCGCCAAGGAGCGCGGCGTCCGGCGCGCCGTCATGCTGCCGGTTTCGGCGCCGTTCCATTGCCGTCTGTTGCAGCCCGCGGCCGAGGCGATGCAGGACGCGCTCGCGGAAACCGGGGTGAACCCGCCCGAACCGGCGCTGGTGGCCAATGTCTCCGCCGAACCGGTCTCCGACCCCGACGAAATCCGCGAATTGCTGGTCGCCCAGGTGACCGGACGCGTGCGCTGGCGCGAATGCGTGCTGGCGATGCGCGATGCGGGGGTCGAAACGACGGTCGAGCTCGGCGCGGGGAAGGTGCTCACCGGGCTCGCCCGGCGCATCGATCCCGACCTCCGCGCGCTTTCCGTGGAAGGCCCCGACGACCTCGAGGCGCTGTTGACGCTCTGACAACCGCAGGCCCAAGCACATGTTCGATCTCGCAGACAGGCGCGCGCTGGTCACCGGGGCTTCCGGCGGTATCGGCGGCGCGGTGGCCGAGGCCCTCCATCGCCAGGGAGCGACGGTGGCGCTGGCCGGGCGCAACCGCGAGGCGCTGGAGGAGCGCGCTACCGCGCTCGGCGAGCGCGCCCATGCGCTCGTCGCCGACCTCGCCGATGCGGACGCGACCGACGGACTCGCGGCGGCGGCGGCCGAGGCGATGGGCGGGATCGACATCCTGGTCAACAACGCCGGGCTTGCGCGCGACAACCTGTTCGTGCGGGTCAGGGACGAGGACTGGCGCGGCGTGCTCGAGGTCAACCTCACCGCCGGGTTCCGGCTCGCCCGCGCGGCGTTGCGCGGCATGATGCGGGCGCGCTGGGGCCGGATCGTCGCCATCACCTCGATCGTCGGCCAGACCGGCAATCCCGGGCAGGCCAACTACGCCGCCGCCAAGGCCGGCATGACCGGGATGAGCAAGGCGCTCGCCGCCGAGGTCGCGGCGCGCAACATCACCGTCAACTGCGTGGCGCCAGGCTTCATCGACACCGCGATGACGCAGGGGCTGGGCGAGGAGCAGACCGCGCGGCTGGCCGAGCGGATACCCGCCGGCCGGCTGGGCACGCCCGGGGATGTCGCGGCTTGCGTGGTCTTCCTGGCGAGCGACGAAGCGGCCTACGTCACCGGGCAGACGATCAGCGTCAATGGCGGGATGGCCATGCTGTAGGAGGCCGCCGGATTCGGCCGCGCGCTGGCAAGTGCATAGCGACTGTGATAGGTATCGGATCTCACCTTGCGGCCAAGTAGCGCGTCGGACCTTCCCCCGTGTCGGGTCCGGCGTTTACCACACCGAGGAACCCTGACATGAGCGACACTTCCAACCGTGTAAAGAAGATCGTGGTCGAGCATCTTGGCGTCGACGAAGCCAAGGTCACCGACAATGCGAGCTTCATCGACGACCTCGGCGCCGACAGCCTCGACACCGTCGAACTCGTGATGGCGTTCGAGGAGGAGTTCGGCTGCGAGATCCCGGATGACGCGGCTGAGAAGATTCTGACTGTCAAGGATGCGATCAACTTCATCGAAGAAAACGCGGACGCCTGACCCGGACGGCGATCGCGCTGAGAGGGCAAGCGATGCGCGGCCTGCGATGAAGCAGCAACGGCCGATGCGGCCATGAGACGCGTAGTCATTACCGGACTCGGCCTGGTGACCCCGCTGGGGGCAGGCGTGGGGCATGTCTGGACGCGCCTGATAAACGGCGAATCGGGCATCGCGGCGGTGCAGGGCTTCGATGTCTCCGACCTGCCCTGCAAGATCGCCGGCAGCGTTCCCGTCGGCGAGGGGGGCGAGGGGCGGTTCGACCCCGAAACGGTGGTGAGCGCCAAGGACCGGCGCAAGATGGACGACTTCATCGTCTACGCCCTGGGCGCCGCGGCCGAGGCGGTCGAGGATTCGGGCTGGACGCCGGAGCGGGAAGAGGACCGCGAGAGGACGGGCGTGCTGATCGGCTCGGGGATCGGCGGCCTCAAGTTCATCTGCGACGGCTCGATCACCATGGACCAGCGCGGCCCGCGCCGGGTGACGCCGTTCTTCATCCCGGCCAGCCTGATCAACCTGGCTTCGGGGCAGGTCTCGATCCGCTACGGCTACAAGGGCCCCAACCACTCGGTGGTGACCGCCTGCGCGACCGGGGCGCATGCGATCGGCGATGCCGCGCGGATGATCATGCTCGACGATGCCGACGTGATGGTCGCCGGCGGCGCCGAAGCGGCGGTGTGCCGGATCGGCATCGCCGGCTTCGCGGCGGCGCGGGCGCTCTCGACCGGTTTCAACGACACCCCCGAACGCGCCTCACGCCCGTGGGACCGCGACCGCGACGGGTTCGTGATGGGCGAGGGCGCCGGCATCGTCGTGCTGGAGGAGATGGAGCACGCGAAGCGGCGCGGCGCCAGGATTTACGGCGAGGTCGTGGGCTACGGCATGTCGGGGGACGCGCACCACATCACCTCGCCGCCGGAAGACGGAAACGGCGGCTACCGTTCGATGATGGCCGCTCTCAAGCGGGCGCGGCTGAATACCGACGAGATCGACTACATCAACGCGCACGGCACCTCGACGCCGCTCGGCGACGAGATCGAGCTCGGCGCGGTCAAGCGGGCGTTCGGCGACGACGCCTACGCCCTGTCGATGTCGTCGACCAAGTCGGCGATCGGCCACCTGCTCGGCGCCGCCGGCAGCGTCGAGGCGATCTTTTCGATCATGGCGGTCAACGAGGGCGTGGTTCCGCCCACGCTGAACCTCGACAACCCCTCGGAAGGCTGCGACCTCGACCTCGTGCCGCGGCAGGCCCGGGAACGCCCGGTCCGCAACGCGCTGTCCAACTCCTTCGGGTTCGGCGGCACGAACGCTTCCCTGATTTTCGCCCTGCCGCCCTGATCGGCAGGCCGCGCCGGTGTTTCGGCTTGCCCTCCACGCGGCTGTGTTCGGCTCGCTCGGGGCGGCCCTGTTCCTGCTCGTCTTCGCCTGGCGCGCGCATGTCGGGTTCACCGAGCCGGGGCCGCTCGCCGCCGCCGAGACGGTCGTCATCCCGAAAGGCGCGGGGGTCGAGCGGATCGCGACGATGCTTCATGCAAGCGGGGTCGTCGGCGACCGGTTCCTGTTCGCGGCCGGCGCCCGGCTGACCGGGCGCGGCCGGGCGATGCGCGCGGGCGAGTACCGCTTCCCGGCCGGCATCTCGATCGGCCGGGCCATCGCCCTGCTGGCCAGCGGCGAGACCGTCAAGCGCAGGCTCACCGTCGCCGAGGGGCTCACCGTGAGCCAGGCGCTCGGTCTCGTCGCCGCCGATGGCGGGCTCGTCGGCGATCTCCCGGCCGGCGTTCCGGAGGGGTCGCTGCTGCCGGAGACCTATTTCTTCTCGCTCGGCGACAGCCGCGCGGCGCTCATCCGGCGGATGCGCGAATCGATGCGGGAGACGCTGCGCTCGCTGTGGGAACGGCGCGCCCCCGACCTCGCGCTCGCGAGCCCGGAAGAAGCCCTGGTGCTCGCCTCGATCGTCGAACGCGAGACCGCGCGTCCGGACGAGCGGGCGCGCGTCTCCGCGGTGTTCCACAACCGGCTGCGCCGGGGGATGCGCCTGCAATCGGACCCCACGGTGGTCTACGCCCTGACCCGGGGCGAGGCGCCGCTGGGACGGCCGCTCGGCCGGGCCGATCTGCGGGTCGCCTCGCCCTACAACACCTACCGGGTGCATGGCCTGCCGCCCGGGCCGATCGCCAACCCGGGCCGCGCCTCGATCGAGGCGGCGCTTCATCCCGCGCGCACGGACGAGCTCTATTTCGTCGCCGACGGCAGCGGCGGGCATGCCTTCGCCCGCACGCTCTCGGAACATCTTCGCAACGTCGCCCGCTGGCGGCGAATCGAACGCGAACGCAGGGAGAGGTCGCGGACATCTCCGGGCGCGATCAGCCCGCCTCCCGGCTGATCCGCGGGCGCGGCTATCGCGCCGCCCGGCCGATCCGCGAGCGCGGCTACTCCGCCGCCGGGCTGACCGGCGGGCGCGGCTCCACGGCCGATTCCGGCGATGCCCCGATGGCGAGGTCGCGGTCTTCGCGCGGCAATCGGATATCGGTATCGATCGGCCGCGCCTCGGCCAGCGGACGGGACGCCCCCTCGACTTCGAGCTCGGAGAAGCGGCGCGCCTGCGGCATCACCCGCGTTTCCAGGCTGCCCACGAACTCGTTGTAGCTGCCGACCGAGCGCGCGATGTCCTTGCCCAGCTCCACGATGTGGCCGCCCATCGTGCTCATCCGCTGGTAGAGGACCTGGCCGAGCCGGGCGACCTCTCTGGCGTTGTCCGCCACCTTCTCCTGGCGCCAGCCGAAGGCGACGGTCTTGGCGAGGCCGAGCATCACCGTCGGGGTCACGATGAGCACGTTGGATCTCAGCGCCTCCTCGTAGAGTTCCGGATAGCGCTCGATCGCGGCGGCGTAGAAATTGTCGCCCGGGACGAACATCACCACGAAGTCGGGCGTGATCTTGTGCGCGCGCCGGCACGCCTCCCAATAGGCCTTTTCGCCGAGCCGCCGCATATGCGTGCGAAGCTGCCGGGCATGGCGCTCCATATGCGCTTCGCGCGTGTCCTCGTCCTCCGCCTCCATCGCGTCCAGATAGGCCGCGAGCGAGGTCTTGGCATCGACCACCATGTAGCGCTCGCCGGGCAGGCGGATGATCACGTCCGGGCGGAGGACGCCCGATTCCTCGCTCAGCGACTGCTCGCGGACGAAGTCGCAATGCTCGGTCATCCCGGACAGCTCGAGCACGTTCCGCAGCGTCTCCTCGCCCCAGCGCCCGCGTGTCTTGGGCGCCGCGCGCAGCGCGTTGACCAGCCGCGCCGCCTCGCCCCGGACCCGCTCCTGGCCGTCGACGACGTTCTTGAGCTCGTTGGTGAGGCTGCCGTAATGCTCCCTGCGGGTCTTTTCGATCTCTTCCAGGTTCTTGCGCCACTCGGCCAGCGCCGTCTTGATCGGCTTGAGCTCGCCGTCGACCCGTTCGCGGTGCTTGTCGAACACCTCGTTGGCGATACCGAGAAAGGATGTCTGGTTGTCCTTGAGCGCCTGCTGGGCGAGCGCCTTGAGTTCCTTCTCGATGTCGCCGCGGACCCGTTCGAGGGCCGCGATCTTCTCGCGCTGCGCGCGCTCCGCCTCCTCGGTCCTCGACCGGCTGGCCGCCAGCGCGACGCGTTCGGCCTCGAGATCGCGCGCCATCGAGTCCGCGCGCTGGCGTTCCGCGTCGCGCGCGGCGGCGAGGCGCGCCATCTCGCCCCGCCGCGCCAGCCAGACGATGGCCGCGCCCGCCGCGAGACCGAGCAGCGCTGCAATCATCGGATCCATCGGGAACCCCCATCGACGCCGGTCCCGAATCTACGCCTCGCCGGAGGAAGACGCGAGCCGCGCGATTCGTTTGCGGCATCGGCGGTCTGTACTGTAGAAACCTCGCCGCGAGGCGGCGGAGTCCTCTGCCTTGCAATGCCACGGACAACGCGAAACGGACATGGCCGAGGCCCAAGCGACCGGAATTGCCGAGGAGGTAGCCGAACCGGCCGCCATGCTCCACAGCATGACCGGTTTCGCCCGGGCCGAGGGCGGCGAGGACGGCGCGAGCTGGGCCTGGGAGGCGAGAAGCGTCAACGCGCGCAACCTCGATATCCGGGTTCGCCTGCCGCACGGGCATGACGCGCTCGAGCCCAGGGCGCGCGGCCTCGCCGCCGAGCGGTTCAGCCGCGGCTCGCTGTCCCTCCATTTGTCGATCCGGCAGGTCGAGCGCGCCCCCGACATCCGGGTGAACGAGGCGGTGCTGGAGCGGCTGGCGGCGATCCACCGGTCCTGGCGGGACCGGGTCGGCGCGCCTCCCGCGCGGCTCGAGGCGCTGATGGCGTTGCCCGGAGTCCTGGAACGGGTGGAGGCGGAGGAGACCGCCGCCGAGCGCGAAGCCCGCCACGACGCCATCGCGGCCACGCTGGCGACCGCGCTCGAAGCGCTTGCCGGCGCCCGCCGCGAGGAAGGCCGCCGTATCGCGGCGGTGCTGGAGCGGCATATCGAGCGGATCGACGCGCTGTCGGCCGAGGCCGCGTCCACCGCCGCGCTGCAGCCCGGGCGGATCCGCGACCGGGTCCGCGAGCAGATCGCGGCGCTGCTCGACTCCAGCCCGCCGGTCGCCGAGGACCGGCTGGCGCAGGAGGTCGCCTATCTCGCCGCGCGCGCCGACACGGGCGAGGAGACCGACCGGCTGATCGGGCATGTGGCGGCCGCGCGGGACCTGCTGGCCGAAGGCGGGCCGGTCGGCCGGCGGCTCGATTTCCTGTGCCAGGAATTCAACCGCGAAGCCAACACGCTGTGCTCGAAATCGACCGATCTCGCCCTGACTCGGATCGGCCTCGATCTCAAGGCGGCGGTCGAGGGGCTCCGCGAACAGGTCCAGAACCTCGAATAGCCATGGGCGGGAACGGGATTCGCCGCCGCGGGCTCATGCTGGTCCTGTCCTCGCCGTCGGGGGCGGGCAAGACCACCATCTCGCGGCTGCTGCTGGAATCCGATGACAACCTCGCGCTGTCGATCTCGGTGACCACGCGCCCCAAGCGCCCGGACGAGGTCGACGGGCGCGACTACCGGTTCGTCGACCCCGCCGCGTTCGCGAAGATGCGGCAGGCCGGCGAATTGCTGGAGAATGCGCAGGTGTTCGGATACGACTACGGCACGCCGCTGGCTCCCGTGGAGAGCGCGCTCGCCGAGGGTCGGGACGTCCTGTTCGACATCGACTGGCAGGGTGCGCGCCAGCTCGTCGACGCGGCGCCGAACGACCTGGTCAGCATCTTCATCCTGCCGCCCTCTTCGGCAGAGTTGCATGCCCGCCTCAGACGGCGCGCCCAGGACCCGGACGATGTGGTCGCCGAGCGCATGCGGCGGGCGCCCGACGAGATCAGTCACTGGAACGAATTCAATTTCGTCGTCGTCAACCGCGACATCCAGGAGAGCGTCGGGAGCGTGCGGGCGATCCTCGCGGCGGAGCGGCTGCGCCGCGAGCGGCAGATCGGCCTCCCCGACTTCGTCAGGCGGCTGTGCGAGGATCTCTGATCCGCGCGAGCGCGCGGGCGAGCGCGCAGAACGCCTCCGGCGCCAGGGTCTCCGCGCGGACCGTGGGCTCGATCCCGGCCTGCGACAACAGCGCGAGCGGATCCTCGACCAGCCCGTTCAGCGCCGAGCGCAGCATCTTGCGCCGGCGCCCGAACGCGGCGGCCGTGACCGCCTCCAGATCGGCCATGCCGGCGGCGGCGAGCGGCGCATCGCGGGGCACCAGGCGAACCACGCTCGACGTCACCCTGGGCGGCGGCACGAAGGCCGCGGGCGCGACGTCGAACACCCGCCTTGCCTCGCACAGCCACTGGACGATCACCGCGAGCCGGCCATAGGCGGCGCTGCCGGGGGCGGCGGCGATGCGCTCGGCGACCTCCTTCTGGAACATCAGCGTCATCGCGGCGATCGAATCGACGCGGCGCAGCCAGCCGATCAGCAGCGGCGTGGCGACGTTGTAGGGCAGGTTGGCGACGATCGCGACCCGGCCCTGCCCGGCGAAGTCCGCGATGTCGGTGTCCAGCGCGTCGCCCGCGACGACCCGGAGCCGGCCGCCGTGAAGCGCGGCGAGGTCGGACAGCGCGCCGACGCAGCGCGGGTCCCGCTCGATGGCGATCACCCGCGCTGCGGCGGTTTCCAGGAGCGCGCGCGTCAGCCCGCCCGGGCCGGGGCCGATCTCGACCACGGTCTGCCCGCCCAGATCGCCGGCGGCGCGGACGATGCGCCGCGCGAGGTTGAGATCGAGCAGGAAATGCTGGCCCAGACGTCGCCGGGCGCCGATGCCGTGGCGGGCGATGACCTCGCGGAGCGGTGGCAGGGTTTCAGTCAACGCCGTCGCGGCGCCCCGTCCGCGCCCGCGTCTCCGCCATCCGCGCGGCCAGCCTGAGCGCGGCGATCAGGCTGTCGGGGCGGGCGGTTCCGGTGCCGGCGATGTCGTAGGCGGTGCCGTGGTCGGGCGAGGTGCGGACGATCGGCAGGCCCAGGGTGACATTCACCCCGCCGTCGAAATCGAGCGTCTTGATCGGGATCAGCGCCTGGTCGTGGTACATGCAGAGCGCCGCGTCGTAGCCCCGGCGCGCCCGGTCGTGGAACAGCGTGTCGGCCGGCGCCGGCCCGCTGACGGCGATGCCGTCGCGGCGCAGGGTGTCGATCGCCGGGGCGATGATCTCGATCTCCTCGCGCCCCATATGGCCGCCCTCGCCGGCATGGGGGTTGAGCCCGGCGACCGCCAGTCTCGGCTCGGCGATCCCGAAATCGGCGGCAAGCCGCGCCGCGGCGACGCGCCCGCAATGGATCACGGCATCGGCGGTGAGCGCCTTCACCGCCTGTTCCAGCGCCAGATGGACGGTCACCGGCACGACGCGGAGCCTGTCGCTGACCAGCATCATCACCGGCGCCGCCGCGATGCCGCAGCGCGCGGCGAGATACTCGGTATGGCCCGGATGGTCGAACCCGCTGCGATAGAGCGCCGCCTTGTCGATCGGATTGGTGACCACCGCGGCGACCTCGCCCGCGAGCGCCAGCGAGACCGCGCGGTCGATCGCCGCGACGACGGCGGGCGCGTTGACCGGGTCCGGCCTGCCGCCGACCGGGGAGGACGGGACTGCGACCGGCAGGACGGGGAAGGCATCGGCGAAGACTTCTTCCGCGTCGGCCGCGCGGTCCACCGCGGCGACCGGGACATCGAGCCCGAGCGCGTCGGCGAGCGCCCTTGCATGATGTTCGCCGCCGAGAAACGCGAAGGGCGGGACATCCGCTTCGCGGCGCCGGGTCCACGCCTGCAGCGCGATCTCGGTGCCCACCCCGGCGCACTCTCCCATGGTCAGGGCCAGAGGCCGCATGACGCCCGTTCCCGCCCTAGATGCGGATATCGACGACGGCGGCGCTGCGGAGATCCCGGAGATAGCGCTGCGCGGCCAGGTTGAGCCGCTGATCGCGCAGCCGCCGCGCCACGGTCTCCCGGTCGGGCAAGGTGGAGCGGGGCTGGACGCGGCCGCACACCGCGAACAGCGCGATCCCGCCGGGTACCCTGATCGGCACGCCCGCCCGTCCGTCCCCGACTTCGGCGATGTTCTCCCGGATCGCGGCGGAGAGCTCGCTCGGCCTCAGCGTGCCCAGGTTCCGCGGGGCGCCCGCGCCGAGGGCCTCCGCCACCGCCCCGAGATCCTCGCAGCCTTCGATCACGCGGGCCGCCGACGCCGCTTGCTTGAGGCGGGCCGCGATCCGCGCGGGCTTCGCCTCGTCCGCCAGCGGAACCAGGATCTGGCGCAGATCGAGCGCGGCCTCTTTCGGGTCGGCGGCGGCATCGCGTCGTTCTGTCAGCGTGAGAATGCGGAACCCCGAGACCGTCCGGATCGGATCCAGCACGTCGCCCGGCGCCAGCTTCGCGACCGCGGCGGCGACCGCGGGGTCGAGGTCCGAGCGCGCGGCCCAGCCCAGGTCTCCGCCCACCGCGGCCGTCGCGGTGCGGGAGAATTGCCGCGCGAGCGCGCCGAAGCGGGCGCCCTCGCGGATCTGCGCCACCATGCGCAAGGCGGCGTTCCGCACCGTGGCCTCGTCGTCGCCGCGGCTGACCGGAAGCAGGATCTCGCCCAGGCGGTAGGCCTCCTCGCCCTGCGACGCCTCCAGCCGCGCGAGGAACGCCGTCACCTCCTCGTCGCCGATATCGATGCGCGGCGCGAGGCGGCGCCTCACCAGCTTGGACCAGGCGATCCGGGCGCGGAACTGGGCGCGCAGCGATTCCTGGCTCACCCGGCTCTCCGCCAGAACCGACGACAGGCCGCCGGGCGCCATGCGGTTCGCCCGCTCCATCTCCGCGAGCGCCAGCGCGACCTCGTCGTCGGACACCGTCAGGCCGCGCTTTTTCGCCTCCTGGAGCTGAAGGCGCTCGTCGACCAGGGTCCGCACCACCTGGTTGGCGATCCGCCGCCGCGATTCGCGCGTGTCCGCGATCCCCGACAGGAACAGGACCAGGCGGATGCGATCCCGGAGGTCGCGCACCGAGACGACCTCGTCGTTGACGACCACGGCGATCCGCTGCACCGACTGGGCATGGGCCTGCGGCGCCAATCCAATCGTCGCTGCCAGGAAAAGGACGGAAATCAGACGCATCGACCCCTTCGCGGTGACAGGTTCAGGCCGCCGGACCGGCCCGCCAGAGCACCGTGTTTATAGCCTCCTGGCGGAAACCCTGTCCATTTGACAGTGACCGGCGCCCGCCGCGGGCGATCCGGGGGGCGGGGCGGTTGTGGCGAAATGGCGGCCTTCGTAAGTTTGCCCTGCCGGCGACGCCCGTCGGTGTCCGGCCCGGCGAAAAGGAGAACCCCCATGAAGATCAGCTTCGCATCCCCGAAACTTCCCCGCGGCGGCGCCCTCGCGGTGGGCGTGCTCGAAGGGGGAGATCTCGGAGCCGCGGCGAAGGATGTCGACGAGGCGACGGATGGTGCGCTGTCGCGCGCCATCGGATCGAGCCGTTTCGCCGGAAAGTCCAACCAGACGCTGATCGTCAACGCGCCGTCCGGCCTGGACGCGACCCGGGTGGTGCTGGTCGGGCTCGGCAAGGCGGACGGTCTCGACGCCCGCGCCGCGCAGGCGGTCGGCGGGACGATCGTCGCCACGCTCGAGAAGAGCGGCGACGGCGCGGTCACCGTCGCGCTCGACGCGGTCTCCGAAGCGCCGCTCGACGCCGCCCGGCTGGCCGCCAATATCGGCTATGGCGCGCTGTTGCGGGGCTACCGCTTCGACAAGTACCGCACCAAGGAGAAGGCGGACGACAAGCCCAGCCTCAAGCGGCTGACGGTGACCACCGCCGAGCACGCGCGGGCGCGCGCCGCGTTCCGCCCGCTCGGCGAGGTGGCGGAGGGGGTCTTCCTGACCCGCGACCTGGTGTCCGAGCCGGCCAACGTGATCTTCCCGGCGAGCCTCGCCGAACGGGCCGAGGCGCTGACCGAGCACGGGGTGGAGGTCGAGATCCTCGACGAGAAGCGGATGGCCAAGCTCGGCATGGGAGCGCTGCTCGGCGTCGCCCAGGGCAGCGCCAACGCGCCCAGGCTGGTGACCATGCGCTGGAACGGCGCCCCGCGGGCCCGGGACAAGCAGCCCATCGCCTTCGTCGGCAAGGGGGTGACCTTCGATACCGGCGGAATCTCGATCAAGCCGTCCGGCGGCATGGAGGACATGAAGTGGGACATGGGCGGCGCCGGCGTGGTGATCGGGCTGATGCGCGCGCTCGCCGGGCGCAAGGCCAGGGTCAACGCGGTGGGGATGATCGGGCTGGTCGAGAACATGCCGTCGGCGACCGCCCAGCGGCCTGGCGACGTGGTGACCTCGATGTCGGGCCAGACGGTCGAGGTCATCAACACCGACGCCGAGGGGCGCCTCGTGCTGTGCGACGTGTTCTGGTACTGCCAGGAAAAATACCGGCCGAGCGTGATCGTCGACTTGGCGACGCTGACCGGGGCGATCATCATCTCGCTGGGACACGAGAACGCCGGGCTGTTCGCCAATGACGACACCCTGGCCGACCGCCTGGTCTCGGCCGGCGGCGCGGTCGGCGAGCCGGTGTGGCGGATGCCGCTGGGCGATGCCTATGACCGGCAGATCGATTCCGACATCGCCGACATGAAGAATGTCGGCGGCCGCGAAGGCGGGTCGATCACCGCCGCCCAGTTCCTCCAGCGCTTCATCAAGGAGGGGACGCCGTGGGCCCATCTCGACATCGCCGGCGTCACCTGGTCGAAGAAGAACGCGCCCACCGTTCCCAAGGGCGGCACCGGGTTCGGCGTCAGGCTGCTCGACCGGCTGGTGCGCGAGCATTACGAGGGCTGAGGCGGCGTTGACCGATATCGGCTTCTACCACCTGACCCGCAGCTCGCTGGTCCAGGCCTTGCCCCGGCTGCTGGAAAAGGTCCATGCGAGCGGCGCGCGCGCCGTCGTGATGACCGGTTCCGAGGAGCGCAGCGGGGCGCTGGACGCGATCCTCTGGACCTACGACCAGGACGCCTTCCTGCCTCACGGCACGGCGCGCGACGGCAATGCCGAGGACCAGCCCGTGTGGATCACCCATCAGGACGAGAACCCCAACGGCGCCAGCATTCTCGTCCTCACCGACGGGGCGGTCTCGGCGCGGATCGGCGAGTTTGCCCGTTGCCTGGAGATGTTCGACGGCAACGACGAGGAGGCCGTGCAGGCGGCGCGGGCGCGCTGGAAATCCTACGCCGCCGCCGGCCACCGCCTGACCTACTGGCAGCAGACGCCGGCGGGCCGCTGGGAGGAGAAAGACTGAAGCCCGGTTGCCGCATCCTCGGGATACCGATATATAGCCGCGCCACTGGTCCAGGGGACATTCCGACATGGCTGTCGAACGCACGCTTTCGATCATCAAGCCCGACGCGACCCGGCGAAACCTGACGGGACAGATCAATGCCCGGCTCGAGGAGGCGGGGCTCGGGATCGTGGCGCAGCGGCGGATCAGGCTGTCGCTCGACCAAGCGAGGCAGTTCTACGCGGTGCACCAGAGCCGCGCGTTCTTCAACGATCTGTGCGAATTCATGGTATCGGGCCCGGTGGTCGTCCAGGTCCTCGAGGGCGAGGACGCGATCGCCGCGAACCGCGAAGTCATGGGGGCCACCAACCCGGCCAACGCGGCCGAAGGGACGATCCGCCAGGCGTTCGGGGAGTCCATCGAGGCGAACTCGGTGCACGGCTCCGATTCGGCGGAGAACGCTGCTACCGAAATCGGCTTCTTCTTCGCCGAGTGCGATATCGTCGGGTGAGCCCCGGCGGCCGGCTCAGAGCAGGAACAGCGCCATCAGCGCCAGCGCCAGTATCACCGCGGCCGACGACAAGATCGTGAACAGCACGAAGCCCTTCCACCCCGCCGCGTGGCGGGCGTTTTCCTGTTCGATGTCGAAAGCCATTCCGATCCTCTCCGCAGTCGGTGCCACGGGCGAAGCTATATCCCACTCCGCGCGCCAGCGGAAGCCGTCAGCCGCAACCGGACGGTGACGGCGATATCAGCGGGGGCGGGGGCTCCGCCGCGCCCGCGATCTCGCAGCGCTCCCCGGCAACCCTGACCCGGCCTTCCGCGATCAGCCGGACCGCGAGCGGCAGGCAGCGGTGCTCGGCGGCGAGCACGCGCGCGGCGAGACCGGCCGCATCGTCGCCGTCCTCCACCGCCACCGCGGCCTGCACGACGATCGGACCGCGATCCATCTCGGCGCGGACGAAATGGACGGTGCAGCCGGCGATTCGCACCCCGGCCGCGAGCGCCCGGGCATGGGTGTCGAGCCCCGGAAAGGCGGGCAGCAGCGAGGGATGGATGTTGATCAGCCGGTCGTTCCAGCGCTCCACGAACCAGGGCGTCAACAGGCGCATGAACCCGGCGAGGCAGACCAGCCCGGCATCCGCCCCGGCGAGCGCCCGGTCGAGCGCGCGCTCGAACGCCTCGCGGCCGGAGAAATCGCGGTGATCGACGATTTCGGCCCGGATTCCGGCGCGGCGCGCGCGCTCCAGCCCCGGCGCTTCGGGCTCGTTCGAGATGGCGAGGACGATTTCGGCCGGGTAGTCGGCCTCGGCGCAGGCCTCGATCAGGGATTGCAGGTTGCTGCCGCGCCCCGAGATCAGCACCCCCAGCTTCAGCCGCGCCATGCCGCCTCGTGACCCAGAATCTGCACCGCCGGCAGGTCGGGGGTGCGCTGCACGATGCGGCCTATCTCGCGGACCTCTTCGCCCTGCGCCTCGAACGCCCGGCGCGCCGCCGCCGCGCGGTCGGCGGCCACCGCCGCGACGAAGCCGATGCCGCAATTGAAGGTATCGGCCATGTCGGCCGGCGCCAGACCGCCTGCTCGCGCCAGCCAGGCGAACACGGGAGGCAGCGGCCAGCATCCGGCGTCGATCTCGGCGGCGAGCCCGGCGGGCAGGACGCGGCCGATATTCCCGGTCAGCCCGCCGCCGGTGATGTGGGCGAACCCGTCGACCAGCCTCTCGCGATGGGCGGCCAGGGCGGCGGACACGTAGAGCCGGGTCGGGGTCAGGAGCGCGGCGCCGAGCGGCCCGTCGGCGAACGGCGCGTCGTCGTCCCAGGAAAGCCCCGCCTCCCCGGCGATTCGCCTGACCAGGGAAAAGCCGTTGGCGTGGACCCCCGACGATGCGAGACCGAGGAGGATGTGGCCCTCGCGGATGTCGTCGCCGGCGAGCAGGGTCCCGCGTTCCGCCGCGCCGACCGCGAACCCGGCGAGATCGTAGTCGCCCCCGGCGTAATGGCCGGGCATCTCCGCCGTCTCGCCGCCGATCAGGCTGCAGCCGGCCTCCGCGCAGCCTTGCGCGATGCCCTCGACCACCGTCGCGGCGATCCCGGGCTCCAGCCGTCCGGTGGCGAAATAGTCGAGGAAGAACAGCGGCTCGGCGCCCTGGACGACGATGTCGTTGACGCACATGGCGACTAGGTCGATGCCGATGGTCTCGTGCCGCCCGCAGTCAATCGCCACGCGGAGCTTGGTCCCCACGCCGTCGGTCGCGGCGACCAGCACCGAGTCGGCGAAGCCGGCCGCGCGGGGGTCGAAAAGCCCGCCGAACCCGCCGATCTCGCCCATCGCGCCGGGCCGGGCGGTGGACCGCGCCAGCTCGCGTATCCTGTCCACGAGGCGGGCCGCCGCATGGATGTCGACACCCGCCTCACCATATGCTGAACGGTTGATGACTGCCCCGCGAGAGCTGGAATGGTAGACTGCGGCCGGCAGGCCGTCCCGGGCCGGGCTCACCGCTTCACGAGGATAGACGATCGGCAGCCGTTTTCAATGGCGAGACCTCCGAGACAGAGTAGTGGAATGCGGCTTCCGGGGGCGATGGCGGCGGCCGGAACCCTGGTCGCCTGCGCCGCCCTGGTCGCGCCCGGTCCCGCCGCCGCGGCCGACGCCGGGGTCTTCCTGATCCGCGACGTGGCCGTCGATGCGACCGCCGCGAACGCCACCGCGGCGCGCGACCGGGCGCTGGCCGAAGGACATTCCGTGGCCTTCCGCCGCCTGATCGCGCGGATCGTGCCGGTCGGCGCGGTCGCCGGGGTTCCGCGGCTCGACCCCGCCGCGATCGCCCCCCTGGTACAGAGCTTCGAGGTCGGCGGCGAGAAGACCTCCCGGGTGCGCTACCTCGCGCGGCTGACCTTCCGGTTCGACCGGACCGCGCTCCACCGCTTCCTGCGCGCCCGCGGCGTGCCGTTCGCGGTGGCGAGTTCGAGGCCGGTCCTCGTGCTGCCGGTGCTGCGCATGGCGGGGACGTATCTGCTGTGGGACCGGCCCAACCCGTGGCGCGACGCCTGGGCGGGCCTGCCGCGCGCGGGCGGGCTGGTGCCGCTGGTGTCCCCCGCGGGCGACCTGCAGGACCTGCGCGACATCAGCGCCCGCCAGGCCGTGGCGGGCGAGCCGGCGCGGCTCCGCGCCATCGCCGAGCGCTACGGGGCGGCTTCGGTCGCGGTGATGGTCGCCTCGCCGCGCGGCGCCGGCGGCTCGCCCACCGCGATCCGGGTCTCGGTCACCACCCATGGCGCGGACGGCGCCGGTCCGACCTTCACCGAAATCCACCCCGTCGATCCCGCCGCGACGGATGGCGAGCGCTACCGCGCGGTGGCCGCGCGCGCCGCCCGGCGCATACAGGAGGCGTGGAAGTCGGACAATCTGCTGAGGTTCGACCGGGCCGGGCAGATCGACGCCGCGGTGCCGGTGTCGGGGCTCGACGAATGGGTGGCGATCTCCCGGGCGCTCGCCGATACGCCGTCCAGCGACGGAACCCGGGTGCTTGCGCTGTCGCGCGGCTCGGTCGACCTGCGGCTGCGCTATTTCGGCGATATCGAGGGGTTCCGGGCGGCGCTGCGCCGGAACGATCTGGACCTGGACCGCGTCGATAGCGGCTGGGTGCTGCGACGTCACCGCGGCGCCGGGGCGAAGGAAGCGGCGGGGCCGGAGCGGTGAGCATCCCCAACCTGATCTCCCTGTCCCGGCTGCTCTCGGTTCCGCTGATCATCTACCTGATCCTGAACGAGTCCCATGGTTGGGCGTTCGCGCTGTTCCTGCTGGCGGGGGCATCGGACGCCCTCGACGGGTATCTCGCCAAGGCGCTCGACCAGACCTCGACGCTGGGCGTCTATCTGGACCCGCTGGCCGACAAGGCCCTGCTCGTCAGCGTTTACGTGACGCTTGGCATGGGCGGGCTGATCGACGATCTTGTCGTCATCCTGGTGGTCTTCCGCGACGTCCTCATCGTCGGCGGGGTGCTGCTGCTCCTGGTTCTGCGCAGGCATTGGGAGGCCCGCCCCGTCCTGGTGAGCAAGGTCAACACGGGGGTGCAGATTTTCCTCGCGGCGGCGGTGCTGGCGCAGGCCGGCATCGCGATCGAGATATCCGGCGCGATCGAACTCGCGCAATACGCGGTGATCGCGACCACGGTCGGCTCCGGCGGCTGGTATCTGGTGGCCTGGCTGCGCAAGGTCGCGAGCGCCGAGACGCGGTGATGACGGCACGGCGGCAAACCCTCTACTGGCTTCTGGCGCTCGCCGGATTCCTCGCCGCGCTCTATATGCTGCGCGGCGTTCTGCTGCCCTTCGTGCTCGGCATGGCGGCCGCCTATTTCCTCGATCCCGTGGCCGACTGGCTGGAACGACGCAAGTTTTCCCGGACCCTCGCGGCAACCGCGCTCACGGTCGCTTTCCTGGTCGTCGTCGCGCTGTTCCTGGTCCTTCTGGTGCCGCTGCTCCAGTCCCAGCTGATCGGCTTCGTGAGCCGCATCCCGGCCTATGTCGAAATGCTGCGCGCCGTCGCGGGCGACGCCCTGACGATCATCCAAGCGAACCTGCCCGAAAGCGCGATCGCCAAGCTCCGCGAGGCCGCGGGAACTCTCGCCCAGGCGACCGTGGGCTGGCTCGGCGACCTGGTTTCCGGCATCTGGAGCGGCGGGCTCGCCCTGGTGAACCTGCTGTCGCTGATCGTCATCACCCCCATCGTCACGTTCTACCTCCTGCGCGACTGGGACCGGATCGTCGCTCGGGTCGACCACTGGCTGCCCCGCGACCATGCCGACACCATCCGCGAGCAGGTCAGGCTGGTCGACGAGACCCTGGCCGGGTTCGTGCGCGGGCAGGGGCTGGTGTGCCTCGGCCTCGGCACGTTCTACGCCGTCGCCCTGTCCCTCGCCGGGCTGGAGTTCGGTGTCGTGGTCGGGCTCGGCACCGGTCTGATCTCCTTCGTGCCCTATTTCGGCATGCTGGTGGGGCTTTGCGCCTCGATGGGCCTCGCTTTGGCGCAGTTCGAGTCCTGGCAGCCGATCGCCGTCGTCGCCGCCATATTCGTCGCCGGCCAGGTCGTGGAAGGCAACTTCGTGACCCCCAAGCTGGTCGGCGACCGCGTCGGGCTGCACCCGGTCTGGATGATCTTCGCCCTGCTGGCCGGCGGCGCGCTGTTCGGTTTCCTCGGCGTGCTGCTGGCGGTGCCGGCCGCGGCGACGATCGGCGTGGTGGTGCGCTTCGCCTTGTCGCGCTACACCGCGAGCCGGCTCTATCTGGGCGCGGGCGGCGGGCCCGATGGCGCGTGACCGGGGGGGCGGCGCGCAGCTCGCTCTTCCGCTCGACGGCAAGCCGGCCTACGGGCGGGACGACTTCCTGGTCGCCGACTGCAACCGCGCCGCGCTGGCCTGGATCGAGGCCTGGCCCGACTGGCCCGGGCGGTTGGCCGTTCTCGCCGGCCCCGAGGGGAGCGGCAAGACCCATCTCGCCCATATCTGGTGCCGTCTCGCCGGCGCCCGGACGGTCGCCGCAGGGCGTCTCGATCTCGACTCGGTCGGCGGCGCGCCGCTCGCGGTAGAGGGTATCGACGCCGCGCCCGACGACACGGTCCTGCTGCACGCGCTCAACCGCATCGCCGAGGCGGGCGGGCACGTGCTGGCCACCGCGCGGCTCGCGCCCGGCTATTGGCGCGGCCGGCTGCCCGATTTGGTGTCGCGGCTGCGCGCGGCGCCGACGGTGGAGATCGGCCGGCCGGACGACGCCCTGATCGAGGCGGTGCTGCGCAAGCTGTTCCGCGACCGCCAGATCGAGGTGCGCGGCGAGGCCGTCGAATTCCTGCTGCGCCACATGGAGCGCAGTCTCGAGGCGGCGCGCCGCACGGTCGCGGAGGCCGACCGGCTGGCGCTCGCCGAACGCCGTCCGGTGACCATCCCGCTGCTGCGCCGGGTCCTCGGAAGCTGAGCCCGGCGGGCCGGCCCGCGGTGAGAATTCCGGCTCAGAACGGGATCGAGATGGCCTCGTGCACGGCGTCGCAGTTGAGCAGCGTCGCCTTCTTGGACGCGATCAGGAAGCTCGCCCCCGCACGGACCAGCCGGTAGTCGTAGCGCCCGCCGAAGCTGCGCTGGCCGTGCCCGGGCCGGTAGTCGAGCATGACGAAGCGGGCGCTGACCGCGAAGCTCCTTGCCTCCGGGTCGGGCGGCTCGACGAGGACGTTGCCGATCGCGTGGCTGGTGCGGCTCGGCGGGATCTGGGCATGGACCCGGGGGTGGCGCAGCCGGGCGAGCCGGGTGGTCATCAGCTCGCGGTCGTCGAAGAACAGCGAGACATGCTCCCACGGGTCGTCCTGGTCGATCTTCGCCGGCGCCCAGTAGGTTCCGTCCTCGGCGAACAGCGCGATCCAGTCCTCGAACCGGCGGTCGTCGAGCAGCCCGACCTCGCGGATCAGGAAGCGCTCGACCTCGCGTGTCACCAGCAGCTCGGCGAGCGCCGCATCGCCGGGGTTTCCCATCAGCCGCGGGACATCAGCGACAGCCAGGTCGCATAGTGGTTGCGCATCGCGACCTCGCTGGTGCCGATCGAGCGCACCCGCCCGGTATTGTGGTCGAGCGTCTCCGGCCCCTCCCGGGCGAGCAGGATCCATTCGTTCCCCGTGGTGGCCAGCCCCTGCTGCGCGCGGGCGAAGGCCTCGACATCGTCGGTCTGCACCATCGAGGAGGCCGAATGGGTGCCGTTGAGGATGCGGATCTGCTCGCGGAACATCCGTTCCGGCGCGCCCTTGAGCCTGATCGGATAGACGAAGATCTCGGTGAGGTCCGCCGCCACCGGGCGGATCACGCGGATATGCGGGTTGAGCTCCTGCATCGCCATGTTGGGGTAGAAGATGACGTTGTGCCGCGTCTTGGTCAGGATTTCCCGCGTCCGCTCCCTGCCGTGCCGCGCCTCCAGCCGCGCCACGTAGTCGCGGTGGATGTCCGAATTGTTCTCGATCCGCGGCAGCCCGCCCTGCCAGGAATGCCCGTTGGGCAGCGCCGAGACGCCGAGCGGGTCCATCGACTTGACGCGGCCCCGCTTCTCGAAGAACTCGATGCCGCCCTTGTCGCCCTTGCGCCGGACGAATTGCCGGCCCGACGGGCGCGACGAGGATTCGTGGCTGTAGGCCGGGTGGTACATGTCGGACAAATTGTCGATCTGGAACTTCCAGTTGCCGCGATACATGTAGCGGTGGACGCCGCCGGCGATCTCCACCTCGCCGTCCGGCGCGCTGGCCGCGAGGTCTTCGAGGCAGAACACGTTGGCGCCGAGCCAGTCGCGCAGCCCCGGCCCTTCCGCCGACAGGTTGGCGAACACGAAGCCGCAGATCCGGTCGACCCGGGCGATGCGCCCCATGCCGTCCCGAACCCTGTCCGGCTCGCGCCCCTCGGGGTAGCCCTCGGGCTGGGTGACGAAGTCGAGGTCGCCGTTCGTGTCGTAGGTCCAGCCGTGATACATGCAGACGAAGCGCCTCGCGTTGCCCTGCTCCTCGGCCACCACCTTGACGCCGCGATGGCCGCAGCGGTTGTAGAGCACGTGCACCGCGCCGTCGGAGTGGCGGGTCATGACGACCGGCTGGGCGCCGATCCGCGTGCACAGGAAGTCGCCGGGCTCGGGCACCTGGGAGGCGTGGCCGACATAGACCCAGCCGCGCGCGAAGATGCGCTCCATCTCGAGCTCGAAGATCGCCGGGTCGTGGAACACGTCGCGATGGACCCTGGTGTCGGTCACCAGCCGCGACAAATCGCCGCCGCCGCTCTCCAGCATGTCGCTCTCCCGAAATCGGCCCGAGGCGATCTTGCGGCCTCGCCCAAAGCGGTTCAACCGCCATGTCGCGCGCGGCCCGTCGGCGAACGGGTCGGTCATGGCGAATTCCATATGCTGTGCGATGGGGGACGCGGAACGGGTAACGCCGCCCGGCCGGGGTGGGGCGGCGTATTCATCACGAGGGTACTATCTACACCAGAAATCGCGTCCCGTCAAGCATTATTTGGCAAAAAGGGTAATTTCTTGGCGCCGCGGCGACGGCCTACAGCGTGCCGCGGAGCGATTCCAGCCAGTCCCGGCGCGACCGGGCGAGGTCGATGTCGTGGCGCAGCCAGCCAGCGAAATGGCCGGGATCGTCGCGGTCCTCCAGCTCGAGGTCGCCGAGACGCGCGATTTCCGCGTCGCAGGTCTCGATCATCCGGTCGGTCTGCGCGCGCTGCTCGTCGGGCGGCAGAAGGTGCAGGAAGCGGATCTTGAGCGCGAAGACGAGCCTGCCGACATCGCAGTTGGGCGCGCGGACGGCGCTGCGCAGCAAGTCCTGAAGATGGGCGCGCCCCGCCTCGGTGATGCCGAGCGGCCCGCCTTCGCCCTCGCCGGCGATCAGCCCCTCGGTCTTCAACAGCTCGATCGAGCTTCCCAGCAGGTCGAGCGAGGGGCCGACGATGCGGCTGGTGAAATCCCGCACCGCGTTGGCGAGCGCGGCGTAGCGCCGCGGGCTCTCGCACACCATGCCGAGGGCGGCGAGCCGCACGATTTCCTTGGGCAGCAGCGAGTGGTCGTTGAACATCCGGCGAGCCCGATCGGGTTGCCTCCCTCACGCGGCGAATTTGAGCTCCAGCCGGCCCCACACGTCCTGGAGCGCCGCGACCAGCCGCTCCATCGTCTCGTCGTCGTGCAGCGGCGTCGGGGTCAGCCTCAGCCGTTCCGTCCCCTTGGGCACGGTCGGATAGTTGATCGGCTGGACGTAGATCGCATGGCGTTCCATCAGCGCATCCGTCACCTGCTTGCAGCGCACCGCGTCGCCGACGAAGACGGGCACGATGTGGGACGGCGAGGGCATCGCCGGCAGCCGGGCTTCCCTGAGCTTCGCCTTGAGCGTCCGGGCGCGCTCCTGGTGGCGCTCGCGCAGCTCGCCGGCCGCGCTCACATGGCGGATGCTCGCCCGCGCGCCGGCCGCGATGGCGGGCGGCAGCGAGGTGGTGAAGATGAACCCGGCGGCATGGCTCCTGACATAGTCGACCATCGCGGCGGTCCCCGCGATATAGCCGCCGACGACGCCGAACGCCTTGGCCAGCGTGCCCTGGACGATGTCGATCCGGTGCATCGCGCCGTCGCGCTCGGCGACGCCCGCGCCGCGCGCGCCGTAGAGCCCCACCGCATGGACCTCGTCGAGATAGGTCATCGCGCGGTGCGCCTCGGCGACGTCGCAGATTTCCGCGATCGGGGCGAAGTCGCCGTCCATCGAGTAGAGCGATTCGAAGGCGACGATCTTGGGGGCGTCCGGGTCGCATTCGGCGAGCAGCCGGTCGAGATGGTCCACGTCGTTGTGGCGGAAGATCTTCTTCTCCGCCCGGCTGTAGCGGATGCCGGCGATCATCGAGGCGTGGTTGTCCGCGTCCGAGACGATCACGCAGCCCGGCAGGGTCTGGCCGAGCGTGCCGAGCGTCGCCTCGTTGGCGACATAGCCCGAGGTGAACAGGAGCGAGGCCTCGGTCCGGTGGAGCCGCGCGAGCTCCTCCTCGAGCAGGACATGGTAGTGGCTCGTCCCCGAGATGTTGCGGGTGCCGCCGGCGCCCGCGCCCACCCTGTCGAGCGCCTCGTGCATCGCGGCCACGACCGACGGATGCTGCCCCATGCCGAGATAGTCGTTGCTGCACCACACGGTGACGTCCTCGACCGCGTCGGCGGCATGGCGCGCCGCCCTGGGGAAGGCGCCGGCATGGCGCTCAAGATCGGCGAATACCCGGTAACGCCCGTCGCTTCGCAGACGCGCAAGCCGGTCCGAAAAGAACTTTTCGTAATCCATCACCCTCAGACCCTAAACCGGGGCCCCGCCGGTCAGGCGAGACCCTGCTCGGCCACAAAGCGCGCCGTGTCGTCGAGCGCCCGGGCGAACCGGGCGAGCATCTCGTCGATCTCGGCCTCGCCGATGATCAAAGGCGGCGAGAACGCGACCCGGTCGCCGAGCCCGCGGACGATCAGCCCGTGCTCCTCGGCGCGCCCGGCGAGATAGGCGCCGATTTTCGCCTGCGGGTCGAAGGGCCGCGCGGTCGCCTTGTCGGCGACGAGCTCGACAACCCCGACCAGGCCGATCCCCGCGATCTCCCCGGTCAGCGGATGATCGGCGAAGCCGGCGAGACCCTCCTGGAGATGCGGCGCCGTGCTCGCGACCTGTCCAACGAGATCGATTTCGTCGTAGATCGCCAGCGTTTCCAGCGCCACCGCGGCCGGCACCGGGTGGCCGGAATAGGTGAAGCCGTGGCCCAGCGTGCCCAGCGCGTGCGATCCTTCGGCGATGCCGCGATAGACCGTCTCGTTCACCTGCACCGCGGCGATCGGCAGGTAGCCCGACGACAGCGCCTTGGCCATGGTCAGCAGATCGGGCTCCAGCCGGTAGGTCTCCGAGCCCCACATCCGCCCGGTCCTGCCGAAGCCGCAGATCACCTCGTCGACCACGAACAGCACGTCGTGGCGCTTCAGCACCCGCTGGATCTTCTCGAAATAGGTCGCCGGCGGCAGGATCACCCCGCCCGCCCCCATGACCGGCTCGGCGAAGAAGGCGGCGACGGTTTCCGGCCCCTCGGCGAGGATCAGCCGCTCCAGCGACTCCGCGCAGCGCGAGGCGAAGTCTTCCTCGCTCTCGCCGTCGCGCCCCTCGCGCCAGTAATGCGGGCAGTCGGTATGCAGGAAGCCGGGAAAGGGCAGGTCGAACCCGGCATGGTTGCGCGGCACCCCGGTCACGCTCGCCGCCGCCGCGGTGATCCCGTGATAGCCGCGCCTCCGGCCGACGATCTTCTTCTTGGCTGGGCGGCCGATGGCGTTGTTGTAGAACCAGATCAGCTTGATCGCGCTGTCGATCGCCTCGGACCCCGAATTGGCGAAGAAGGTCCGCGCCATCGGCACCGGCGCCAGCGCCTTGAGGCGTTCGGCGAGCTCGACCTGGGGCTGGTGGCTGCGGCGGTCGAAGCCGTGATAGAAGGGCAGGGTGCGCATCTGGCGGCTGGCCGCCTCGGCGAGCCGTTCGTTGCCGAAGCCGAGCGAGACGCACCAGAGCCCGGCCATCCCCTCGATATACTCCTTGCCGGTCTCGTCCCAGACATGGACGCCGTCGCCGCGCGCCATGACCAGCGAGCCCTCGCGTTCGTTCTCGACCGCGTCGGTATAGGGGTGGAGCAGCGCCTGCGGGTCGCGGAACCGGTAAAGGTTCGATCGGGTCACGGTATCCATCGAGAAAGTCCGTTCAGCCGCCGGTGACGCTCATATGGCGCGACACAGCGGGGTCGCGCCGGCGCCGGTCGATGATGAAGTCGTGGCCCTTGGGCTTGCGGCCTATGGCCTCGTCGACCGCCGCCATCAGGAGGTCGTCGTCCGGGCTCGCGCGCAGCGGCGCGCGGAGATCGGCGGCGTCCTCCTGTCCCAGGCACATGAAGAGCGTGCCGGTGCAGGTGAGGCGAACGCGGTTGCAGGATTCGCAGAAATTGTGGGTCATCGGGGTGATGAAACCGACACGCCCGCCGGTCTCGCGGCAGACCGTGTAGCGCGCCGGCCCGCCGGTCGAATAGTCGCTCTCGTCGAGCGTGAAGCGGTGCTTGAGCGCGGCGCGCACCATGGAGAGCGGCAGATACTGGTCGAGCCTGGCATCGCCGCCGATCTCGCCCAGGGGCATGACCTCGATGAAGGTGAGATCGTAGCCGCGCCCGCCGCACCATTCGACCATGTCGGCGAGTTCGTCGTCGTTGACGCCCCTGAGCGCCACCGTGTTGATCTTGACCCGGAGCCCGGCCGCATCCGCCGCGGCGAGCCCGTCCATCACCTGTTCGAGCCGGCCCCAGCGGGTGATGTCGGCGAATTTCGCGGCGTCCAGGGTGTCCAGCGAGACGTTGATCCGCCTGACCCCGGCATCGCGGAGGTCGTTGGCGAAGCGTCCGAGCTGGCTGCCGTTGGTGGTGAGCGTCAGCTCGTCCAGCGTGCCGTCGCCGAGATGGCGGCCGAGGCGCTCGATCAGCCACAGGATGTTGCGGCGCACCAGGGGCTCGCCGCCGGTGAGCCGCAGCTTGCGCACGCCGCGGCGCACGAAGGCGCTGCACAGCCGGTCCAGCTCTTCGAGGGTGAGCACCTCCGTCTTGGGCAGGAAGGTCATCGATTCCGCCATGCAGTAGACGCAGCGGAAGTCGCAGCGGTCGGTCACCGAGACCCGGAGATAGGAGACCCGCCGGTCGAACGGGTCGATCAGCAGGGGCAGGGGCGCGCCGTTCCCGTCCAGACTCGCCGATCCGTTATCTGAAACCCGATCGCCCATCTTCCCGCCGGCAACATGCAGAGTATCCGCGACGACCAACGACCGCCGCCTTCGGGAGCGAAATTAGGTCAAACGCCGCCGCTTGTCATTATCCCGCGTCGAAATTGCCCCTCGCCCCCCCTCCGGCGATCCGCCGCGACGGGCGGGGCGGGGGCGGTCGACCGGTATCGGCGGCGAACGGATGCACCGGCATGTCCCTGGGGCGGACCGCGTAGCGGGCGAAGATGTCGGCATAGCCGCGATAGGCGAACCCGTTCGCCGCCTCGGATCGTCCGCCGCACTCCGCCCGATGCGTTTCCCGCAGACGGAACCACGGCAGGTCCGGCCGGCGGTGATGCAGCGCGTGAAAGTTGTTGCCGAGATAGAGCAGGCGCCAGAACGGCGACGCCTCGACCGTCACCGAGCGCGAATCCCGTCCCCGCGCCGGTCGATGCTCGTTGAACGAGCGGTGCAGGGTGAGGGACAGGCCGACGAAAGCGGCGAGGAGATAGACCCAAAACGCCATGCCGCACACGGCCGTCACCCACCACAGCAGCAGCGCCACGAGCGCGAGGTGAGGCCACCATTCGCGCACGACGCGGCGTCCGTCCCGCCCCGCCAGCGCGCGGAGTTCCGCCCACCAGTACCGCGCGGCCACGATCGCCGGCCCCACCGAAAGGCGGCCGAGGAGCGTGTTGTTGAAGATCATCAGCCGGCGCGCGGCAGGAGGCATGCGCCGCCACTGCGCGGCGGTGAAGTAGAAGGATTCCGGGTCGGCGTCCGGGTCCGTCAGCCGCGACACGCGGTGATGGGCGAGATGCACCCGCCGATAGGCGTGGAACGGTATCCACAGCCCGAGCGGGAGCATGCCGAGGACGTCGTTGACCGCGCGGTGCCGGGTCGGATGGCCGTGGATCGCCTCGTGCTGGAGCGAGTTGTGCCAGGCGATGATGCACCCCAGGGCGGGCGCGGCGATCCACCACGGCAGCAGCGAGGCGTGCAGGGTCAGCAGCAGCCAGCCGCCGTAGATCGCCGCCGCGACCAGCCAGGTGGGGAGCTCGGCGCAGCGCAGGGATGCACGCAGCGCACCCCCACCGCTAATCGTGCTCGCGGCAACCGTCGATCCATGTCCAGACATGCAGGTTCCTTTGGCGCTCCGCCACGACGCGGGCAGAGCTGTGAAAATCCTTCACACAGTATGTGTTGCATCCTAATTGATGATTCAATATGTATCTTGTCACTTTCAAATTTATATGTTGATATTAGTAACGCATGTTGAGAGAATGTCGGAAAGGAGGCGCGCGATGGGACTGACGGTCAACCTGGATCGGCGCGATTTCGCGCGCGCGTTCCGCGACCGGCTGGCGGAGGCGCTGGACCGCGCCGGGATGAACCGGACGGAGCTCGCGCGCGCGGTCGGGATCGACCGCTCGACGCTGTCGCTGCTGATGTCGGAGGAATCCGACCGGCTGCCGCGCGCCGACACCGCGGCGGCGATCGCCAATGCGCTCCAGGTCAGCCTGGACTGGCTGCTCGGGCTCAGCAACGAAGCCGATCTGGGCGCCGATATCGTCCCGGAGACGATGGAGATCGCGCCGAGCTCGCCGACCCCCCTCGACGAGAGGATCAACCGCTGGATCGAGGAGGCGGTCGGCTACAAGATCCGCTACGTCCCCACCACCATTCCCGACCTGGCGAAGACCGACGCGGTGTTGCAGCACGAGTACCGCGATTTCGCGGTCAAGACGGCGGGCCAGGCGATCGCCCTGAGCCAGCAGAAGCTGGCCTATGCCCGCCTGCCCGAGACCGATATGGAGATTTGCACGCCGCTGCAGGCGATCACCGGTTTCGCCCACGGCGAGGGGATGTGGAAAGGCCTGCCGCTCGACGACCGGATCGCCCAGCTGGACCGCCTTATCCTCCTGGTCGAAGAGCTCTACCCGACCCTCAGGCTCTATCTGTTCGACGGGCTCACCCACTACGCGGCGCCCTACACCATCTTCGGGCCCCAGCGGGTCGCCCTCTACGCCGGCCAGGTTTACCTGGTGTTCAACACCCGCGAGCACATCCGCGTGCTCACCCGCCATTTCGACGATCTGGTCCGCGCCGCCGTGGTCAATTCCGCCGAGGCCGGGGCGTATCTGCGCCGGCTGCGCGGCGAGTTGAACGGCGGCGGCGGCGGGTCGGCGTAACGGCGGCACGGGGGAGCGCGTCGATGCGGTTCGCGAGCTTGCCGATGTACGACCTGCCCGAGATCCGGCGCGCCACGCGGGCCTGGTGGGCGGGGCTCGCACGCGCGTTTTCCGCTTCCGGGCTGGACGACGTCCCGCAGAGCCTCACCGCGCCGACCGATACGACGGGCCACTGGCGGGATCGGAGATTGCTGTTCAGCCAGGCCTGCGGCCGCAACTACGTGCGGGAGCTGGCCGGGCATGTGCAGCTGGTCGCGACGCCGTGCTACGCCGCCCCGGGCTGCGACGGCCCGCGCTATCGGAGCCTGTTGTTCGGCGGCGCGGACTCGGATCTGGAGCCGACCGCGGACATGAGCGGCGTGCGAGCCGCGATCAACGGCTTCGACTCGCATTCGGGCTGGGTCGCGCTCTGCGCCGCGGTGGGCGCGGCGGGCGGCGCTCCGGACTTCGCCGACATCCGCGTGACCGGAAGCCATGCGGCAAGCATGGAAGCGGTCAGGCGCGGCGAGGCGGATCTCTGCGCGGTCGATTGCGTGACCTTCGCCCTGCTCCAACGGCACGCCCCGGACCGGGTGGCGGGGCTCGGCTTCATCGGCCGGACCCCGGCGGCGACCGGCCTGCCCTACATCACCGGCGCCGGCACCGGAGCGGCGGAGCTCTCGCGCCTGCGCGACGGGCTGGGCCGCGCCATGGAGGCGCCCGATCTGGCGAGCGTGCGCGACAGCCTGTTCATCGAGCGCTGCGAGGTTCTTGCCGATTCCGACTATGACCGCGTTCGCGACATGGCGCGCGGGATCGACCGGACGGGCGGGCGGGACCCCGGGCCGTGACGGTATTGGTGGAAACCCGCGCGGACTTCACGCTCGACACCGCCAGGCGGGTGGCGTGGGACCGCGAAGGCGTCGAGCTCGGCGCCCGGGCGCGCGCCGCGATGCGGCTCGGCCGGCAACGGCTGGAGCGCATTCTCGACCACGACCCGGACGTCACGATCTATGGCGTGACGACGGGTCTGGGCCAGCTCGCCCGGATGAAGCTCTCGCCGGAGGAACGCGAACAATGGGCCGGCTCGTCGCCGGCCCGCATCGCCGCGTCCTGGGGCGATCCCCTGCCCGAACGCGTGGTGCGCGCCATCGTTCTGGCGCGGCTGGCGAACTTCGTGGAGGGACATGCCGCGATATCGCCGGAAATCGCGCTCGGCGTCGCCGCCATGCTGGACGAGGACAGCCTGCCCGAGGTCCCGGCGCAGGGCCAGGGCGGGGCGGGCGAAATCCTCTCGCTGAGCCACCTGTTCTCGGGTTTGGCGGAAAGGATGAACCCGGCGGCCAAGGACGTGCTCTGCCTGATCAACGGATCGCCGTCCGCCACCGGTCTGGTTACCGATGCCGCGCTGGTCGCCGAGCGGCGATTCGAGACGGCCGCGCAGGTCTTCGCGCTCGCCTTCGAAGCCTTCAACGCGCCGCTGGACCATCTCGATCGCGCGCTCGACGGCTACTGGAACAACCCCCACGACAGCTGGGCTCTCCTGCGGCTTCGCGAGCTGCTGGGCGACGGCCACGGCGGAGCCCGGCGCCCCTATCAGGCGCCGGTCAGCTTCCGCATCGTGCCGCGGATGCTGGGCCAGGCCCGGCGGGCGGCCACCATGGCCGCCGAAATCGCCGCGGAGTCGCTCCAGGCGGTGACCGACAACCCGGTCTGGATCGACGCCGTCGGCGAAGACCATCCCTTCGGCCGGTTCATATCGACCGGCGGCTATCACAACCCCCATGCGGTGCTCGCGATGGACGCGCTGAGCGCCGCATGCACCAATCTCTGCGTTCTTGCCGCGCGTCAGGGCGCGAAACTGCTGGACGGCGCCGTCTCGCTGCTGCCCGATCAGCTGAACTGTCCCGACGCCGGCGGCGAAATCCGTCGCGCCTTCATGGGGTGCCTGCCGATGGCGCAGACGGGGTACGAGGAGGAGGCCCGCATCTACGCCCAGGCCACGCTGCTGCCCGGCGGGGAGTCGGGCGGTTTCGGTCAGAACGACGTCGCCAGCCCGGTGTTCCTGTCATGGACCAAGCAGGACCGCGCCGGCCGCTGTCTCGACATGGCGCTCGCCAGTCTCGTGCCCATCGCCCTGCGCGCGCTGGAGGTTACCGGCCGGCCGGTTCCGCCGGGGCTGGCCGGGCTCGAGGGTGCGGTCCGGGAGATCGAGCCCGACATCGCGCGGCGCCCGGCCTACGGCCCCGTGGTGGCCTCGATCGCCGGAGCCTTGCGCCGCGACATCTATCCGTCGCGGTGAAGCGGCCGGCTCTCAGCCGCGGAGCAGCGCCTGGAGCTTGACCGCCGGGTCGGCGAGCGCCGCCGGGTCGACGATCTTCTCCGCCTGCATCAGCCGCCGGGCGAAGCGGATGTCGCGCGGGCTGTTGATCGCCGCCGCGCCGTCGATCCTGCCATCCTTCATGTAGAACTCGACGAAGCTGCCCTGCGCGCGCTCGCCCCGGGTCACGGTATCGTCGAACGCCGAGGGCAGGCCGACGAGCTGGATGTTGACGTCGTACTGGTCGGACCAGAACCAGGGGATCTCGCAATAGGGGGTCTCGCCGCCGAGCATCGCCCGGGCGGCGGCGATGCCCTGGTTCTGCGCGTTCTCCCAGGATTCCAGGCGGATGTTGCGGCCGAGCAGGCGGTTCGGGTGGTTGGTCACGTCGCCGGCGGCGAAGATGTCGGGATCGGAGGTGCGGCAGAGCGCATCCACCCGGATGCCGTTGTCGACCGCGATCCCCGCCGCCCGGGCGAGCTCCACGTTGGGGACGATGCCGATGCCGATCACCACGGCGGTCGCAGCCAGGGTCTCGCCGCCGGCCAGCCTGGCGCCGCTCACCCGCCCCTGGCCGGTCAGCGCCTCGACGGCGGCGCCGAGCCTGACATCGACCCCGCGGCCGCGATGGACGTCGAGAAGATAGGCGGCCATGTCCGGCGTCAGCGCCCGGGCGCACAGCATGTCGAGCGCCTCGACCACCGCCACCTCGGCGCCGAGGGTGCGCGCCGCCGCGGCGACCTCGAGGCCGATCCAGCCGCCGCCGATCACCACGATCCTCGCGCCCGCGCCCAGATCGGCGCGGATCGCCGCGCTGTCGTCGATGCCGCGCAGATAGTGGACGCCGTCGAGCGCCGCGCCTTCGAGAGGGAGCTTGCGCACCCGCCCGCCGGTGGCGATCAGCAGCTTGTCGTAGGCGAGGGTTTCCCCGTCGCCGAGCGAGACGGTTTTCGCCGTCCGGTCTATGCCGGTGGCGGCGACCCCGGTCCGCAGCTCGACCCCCCAGCCGTCGAACGAGCCGTCCGGCCAGAGATAGCTCGATTCCGCCGGTTCCCTGCCGAGCAGCACCTCCTTCGACAGGGGCGGGCGCTCGTAGGGCGGGTAGGGCTCCTCGCCGATGACGGCGATGCGTCCCTCGAACCCTTCGTCGCGCAGCGTCTTCGCCGCCCAGCCTCCGGCCTGGCCGGCGCCGACAACGACGATCCCGGGATCGCTCATCGCATCGGAGTCCCGGGGCTAGCCCGGCACGCCGACCAGAATGTCGTCGCCGTCGATCCTGATCTGATAGACCTTGAGGTCCTCGGTCACCGGCGGGGTCAGCGCCTTGCCCGTCTTGATGTCGAAGCAGCCGCCATGCAGCGGGCACTCGATCGAGGCGCCCTCGACATAGCCGTCCGCCAGCGAGGCGTAGGCATGGGTGCAGATGTCGTCCGTGGCGTAGAATTCGCCTTCCAGGTTGTAGATCGCAATTTCCTTCTTGCCGACGATGACCTGGATCGCCTCGCCATCGTCGAGATCGCCGGTCTTGGCGACGGCGTGAAACTCGATATCGCTCATTCTTTCCTGCGCCTCCGTCTCGCCCGAATGCGCCGGAACGGCGCGCGGGCATCGGGGTGTGCACCTCGCGGTGCTAACCGTCTGACATGGTTTCGCGTGCCTCTCCCGCTTTCGGCCGGTCGGGGTCGAATTCCGCGCCTGCCGGTTTCCCGGCCGCGGCCGGAACGGGGAGCAGGGACGCGCCCAAACTTACCCCTGCCGGGCCGCGCGTCAAGGCGCCCGTCCGTGATGGTCGGACCGGGCGTAGTGCTGGCGCAGGAGGTCGATTCCGTAGTCGTTGCCGTTGGGCGTCCGCACGATGGTGTGGATATGGAACCGCGCGGGGTCCGGGTTGGTGAGGAACACCCCCGAGTGGTGATCGAACTCGATGAAAACCACCGGACTCTGGATCCGGTAATAGAAGGTCGACGCCTCCCCGGTGCCGCCGAACCAGCAGAAATGGGTTCGCGCAAGATGCCGTTCGACTTCGTCGAGCCTCGCCTTGAGGGGGCCGGCGGGGAGCGGCTCCACGAAGCACGCGACCAGGTCGAGCAGCCGGCGCTTCTGCGCGGCGGACAGCGCGTCGCCGGGCAGACCCTCATAGGGCACGATCCGGTTGTCCTGATACGCCCCGCCGAGATGGAGATGGTCGGCGAAGTGCCACCGTCCCGGCGGCAGGTCCCCGCCCTTCATCGAATGCGACACCAGGGCCCGGCCGCGCGCCTCCGGCGAAAGCGAGCGCATCAGGGCGAGCCCCTTGTGCTCCTCGTCCTCGAACAGGCTCACCCCGGCATGGGGGCCGGCATCGGCGTGCGCCGGCTCCGCCCCCATGAAGCAGGGCGTCAGCACCATCCGGTCGCCGAGCACGAGACAGTTGAGGGTCAGATGGTGGCCGAAGATCTGCCAGCCCCAGGGCCCGGCCGGCGACGGCGTGCCGAACAGGCAGACCGTAAAGCTCCACTCGCCCAGCACGCCCTCGCCCCCGAGCAATTCGCCGAGGAAGCCGTTGAGCCGCATCACCGCCCGGGTCTTGTCGAATCCGCGCGGGCTGAGACCGGCCGCGAGCAGGTCGAGCGCGGCGTCGCGCAGTTCCGGCCCGGCCTCGTCGAGGCGGAGCCCGTGGTCTTCCAGACGGAGCTCGGTGTTCTGCCAGCGCCGCCACAGCTCCGAGCCGACCGGGAAATGCGCCCTGGCGCGCTGCTCCCGCGACATCCGGTCCAGGAGGGCGCGCGCCGCCGCCGCCATCGCCCCGGACGGCGCGCCAGCGGGCTCCAGCGAGAACAGCCCGGCCTCGACCGTGCCGTCCACGGTGATCCCGGTGAACGGACGCTCGGCCAGTTCGGACCATCCCCCGAGAAGCTCCCGCGCCCGGCCCGCGCGCGTCCGCCTGGCGGTATGCTCGGCCGGCGTGGCGCCGGCGATTCGCGATTCACCGGGGGCGGGCACGAAGGGTCGGAAATCGGCGCGGCTCATCCCGGCTTGTCCCTTTCCCTCCGTATCGGCGACGGGCCGCGCCGCCCCGTTCGGATGATATCGATTCGGCCCACGCCCGGCAGGCCCGAATGGCGTGTCCCGGGGCGTCCCGATATAGTGCGCCGCCATGGCGGGAGAGACCAGTTTCGAATGGCCGGGGGAGGGGGTCAGCCGGGTTCCCTACCGGGTCTATTCGGACGCGGAAATCTACGAGGCGGAGCAGGACCGGATCTTCCGCGGGCCGGTCTGGCATTTCGTCATGCTGGAGCAGGAGATCCCGCAACCCGGGGATTATCGCCGGGCGCGGATCGGCGACACCCCCATCGTGGCGATCCGCGATGCGGATGGCGCGATCAACGCGATGGTCAACCGCTGCGTCCATCGCGGCAACCTGGTCTGTATCGACGAGGCCGGGCGGGCGGACGGGCGGCTCACCTGCGTCTACCACAACTGGACCTACGACCTGGCCGGGCGGCTGAAATCGGTCGCCTTCCAGAAGGGGGCCGGCGGCAAGGGCGGCATGCCGGCGGATTTCGACCTCGCCGCCCACCGGATGACGCCGCTCCGCGTCGCGGTCTATCGCGGGCTGGTGTTCGTCACCCTGTCCGGGGACACGCCGCCGCTGGTCGACTATCTCGGTCCCGAGATGTGCGCCAATATCGACCGCGTGCTGGGCCGCGACATGGTGATCCTCGCCACCTATTCGCAGTCGATGGCCAACAACTGGAAGCTCTACATGGAGAACGTTCGCGACTCCTACCACGCGAGCCTGCTCCATCTGTTCTTCACCGCGACCCGGATAAACCGGCTGTCGATGGAGGGCGGGATCCGCCTGTCGGAGCGCGGCTGGCACCATATCAGCTACTCGATCGCCGCCACCGACCGGGAGGAGCCGGAATACGACCCCGGGAAGCTGCGCGCGGCGGACGACGACTATGACATCGCCGATCCCCGCGTGGTGCGCGGCTGGCCCGAATACGCCTGCGGCACGACGCTGGCGATCCAGAGCGTCTTCCCCAACTTCGTCCTGCAGCAGACCCTCAACTCGATCGCGCTCAGGGTCTGCGTGCCTACGGGGAAGGATGCCTGCGAGCTCTCGTGGCGCATCCTCGGGTGCGCCTCCGACGGCGAGGCCGCGCGCGCCGCGCGGATTCACCAGAGCAACCTGATCGGCCCCGCCGGGCTGATCTCGATGGAGGACGGTATCGTCGGAAGCTGGGTCCAGCAGGGCACGAGGCGCGACCCCGACAAGACGTCGATCGTCGAGATGGGCGGGCGCGACGTGGCGCCGAGCCCCGGCTCGCGCGCCACCGAGGTCTCGGTGCGCGGGTTCTGGCAGGGCTGGCGCGACTTGATGGAAATCTGACAGGAGGAGCAGGTGAGGCTGGTGAGCTTTGCGGCCGCGGGAAGCGAGTCCTTCGGCGTCGTCGACGGCCAAGGCGTCATCGATCTCGGCCCGCGCCTGCCGGAGGCGTCGGGTCTGGTCGACCTGCTGACCGGCGACGGGCGGCGCCGGGCGGAGGCGGCGGCGAAGCGGGCCGCGGCCGATTTCCGCCTCGACGAGATCGCCTTCCGGCGTCCGGTCCCGTGGCCGGAGAAGACGATCTGCATCGGCGTCAACTACGCCCACCGCAACGAGGAATACGACGATTCGTCGCTCCCGCCGTTTCCCAGCGTCTTCATGCGCGTGCCCGACACGCTGGTCGGCCACGGGCAGCCGCTCCTCCGCCCGCCCGAATCCGAGCAGCTCGACTACGAGGCCGAGATCGCCGTCGTCATCGGCGAAGGCGGGCGGCGCATCCCGCGCGAGCGCGCGCTCGCCCACATCGCCGGGCTCACCTGCCTCAACGAGGGCTGCATCCGCGACTGGATGCGGCACGGCAAGTTCAACGTCACCCAGGGCAAGAATTTCGACGATTGCGGGTCGGTCGGCCCGTGGCTGGTGACCGCCGACGAGTTTCCCGGCGGCTATGGCGACCTGAAGCTGACCGGGCGGGTCAACGGCGAGATCCGCCAGGACGACACGACGGCCAACCTGATCTTCGATTTCGCCTATCTGGTGAGCTATGTCTCGACCTGGGCGGCGCTCAAGCCGGGCGACGTGATCTCCACCGGCACGCCGATCGGCGCCGGCGCCCGGTTCGACCCGCCCAGATGGCTCAAGCCGGGCGACGTCGTCGAGGTCGAGGTCTCCGGCATCGGCACGCTGCGAAATACGGTCGCCGACGAGGGGTGAGCGGGGCCGCGCGCGGATCTCCACGGAAGAACAGCGCCCAATGACCGCTTGGTGCCCGCGCGCATCCCGGCTACCCTGACCGGATGAACGCCGACGTCGAAAACCTGGTGCTCGATCAGCTGCGGGCGATCCGCGGCGACATCGGCGATCTGCGGCGGGAATTCCGCACCGAGCTGGGCGATCTCCGCCAGCGCGTGTCGTCGATCGAGCGCCATCTCGTCAACCTTCAGAGCGATGTCGCGCTGGTTCATCAACGGCTCGATCACGTGGGTGAACGCTGCGAACGGATCGAGCGCCGCCTCGAACTCACCGACGCAACGGCGTGAGCTGAAGCCGCTGCGACGGGCTCCCGCCACGTCGGCGGTGAGAAAGTCTACGCCAGCTCCACCACGGCGCCGTCCTTGCCCTTCCCCTGGGCGCGGTAGTGGCCGAGCTTGGCGATCAGCGGCTGGTCGGTGTAGCTGTAGAGGATCGCGTCCGCGCTTCCGGTGTTGACGAAGCGCCGCCAGCGGTGGTTGGGCACGACGAAGAAGTCGTTGCGCGCCCAGCTCATCTCCTCGCCGTCGACCTCGGTCACCCCCGCGCCCTCGGCGACCCAGTAGATCGTCGACGCGGTATGGCGGAAGGGCCGGGTCGCCTCGCCCGGGCGCAGGAGCTGCGCGCGGTAGGAGATGGTGGTGAACACCGGCGCGCCGTTCTCCGGGTTGACGAGCTCGACCGCGATGCCCTCATGCGGGTCGCCGTCATAGCGCGCGAGGTCGTCGAGCGCGCCGCGGATGTCGACCCCGGAATAGAGGAACATCGGCGAATTGCCTTGGCCGCTTCCGCGGTGATGCGGTGCGAACAGGGGCCGGATGCCGCCGCGGCCGTAGAACCGCCTGGAGAAGTCTTCCGCCGGGTCGCCGTGGGGGACCGCGTTCTCGCTGTCGCTGCGCGCCCAGGCGCAGCCGAGGAAGTCGATCAGCGGCCAGTCCAGCGTGTCCGCCCAGATCACCGGGTTGTCGTCGTCATTGCCGTGCTCGTGCCAGGTGCCGTTCGGGGTGAACACGAGGTCGCCCCGCTTCGGGAGCATCTTCTCGCCCTCGACGATGGTGTAGCCGCCGCTCTCCGAGATGATCGTCCGGCTGGCGTTCGGCGTGTGGAGATGCGATTCGGCGTCGTCCCCCCGCTTGTAGATCGAGATCGCGATGCGCATCGTGTTGGTGACCTTGACCCCGGTCAGCCCGAAGGCCGGGTTGGTCAGCAGCACCGACTGCCGCTCGGTCAGCTCCAGCGGGCAGAGCTCGGCGAGCTTGAGCAGATAGGGCTCGATGTCGCCCCAGCGCCAGACATGCGGCCTGGGCGACGGGTACTCGACCGTCAGGCTGTGCGCCGAGGGGGACGGCTGGTCCGAGGATCCGACATGCCACGCCGTCTGGTTGGGCAGGTTCCAGCGCGTGCGGATCCAGATGTCGTTCGCGCGCACCTCCTCGTTGAGCTCCTCGAGCTCGTTGATGATCAGCTTCAACTCATGCTGGCGGTTGCTGCCGGCCTGTTCCTTCGCGGTCGCCATGTCGGGCCTCCTTGCGCGGGCTCGCCGCAGTCTTCGCCGCATCCGGTCCGCGGTCAAGGACGACATGGGACGGCCTCCCGGAATATGGGGTAGTCTCTTCCCGGTGTTGCCGGAGTGCGGCGGTGAAGTTGCGTGTTCTGTTGTGGTGGACGCTCAAGCTGGGGACGGCGCTGACTGCGGTCGCGAACCTGGCGCTGCTCGCGCAACACCCCTTCGCAGAGCCTTTCGTGGAGCGGAGCGCGGCCCGCGCCCGGCTGGTCCTCGACCGGGCGCTGGAGGAACATGCGACACCCGAATGGCTCGCAGTCGAGCTCGACGCGGCGGTCGCCAAGGAGGACCTCGACCGGGTGGGGCTGCTGCTCGAGCTGGCCGTGGAGAGAGGGATGCCGGCGGAGCGGCTCGCCGGGGCGCGGCAATTCGTCGAGCGGGAAACCGGTTTGCTCGCCCGGGCCGGGCACTGCGCCGCCTGCGCGATAGATGCCGCGGATTGCCGCACGCCGGAGATGCTGCTCGCCTGCAACATACCGGTCGAGATGACGGTGATCGGCGACGCCAGGGCGTTGCTGGAGGCGGGCGACGACGCCCTCGCCGGCCGGCCGGTCGACCGGCTCGACGTGGCGCTCGCCGCCGCCGGCATCGGCGCGACCGCGATCGTCCCGCTCACCGGAGGCAGCAGCCTGACCGTCAAGGCCGGTGCCACGACCATCCGGGTGGCGCGCAGGATGGGGGTGCTGGGCAAGGGGGTCGCGCGCGCCGTGGCGGAGGCGGCGGACGCGCCGTTCCGCTGGCGGCGGGTCGGTGCCTTCGTCACGACCGGCAGGCTGGACGAGGTGACCGACGCGCGCCGTTTCCGGAGGCTCGGCCGGATCGCCGACGATCTCGGGACCGTGGCGGCGCATGCCGGCCCGGCTCAGACCGTCGCCCTGCTCCGGCATGTCGAGACCGCCGGGGATGCCGCCACGCTCGCCCGCGTCGCCCGGGTCGCGGGCGGCAAGACCCGGAAGGCGGTCGAGGTGCTCGGGCTGGCCCGGGCGGCGCGGGCGCTGATCCGCTTCTCCGACCTCGTGCTCTGGACCCTCGGCCTGATGGCCGCGCTGGCAGCCCAGATCCTCGCGCTCTTCGCGCGGTTTTTCCTGCACGCGTTGCGCCCGCCACGCTGACCGTCGCCCGGCTTCGACCCGGCCGGGAAACCTGTCTATGGTGCCGCCCGCCCGAAGACCGGTCCCGGAGAAGGAGCGACCGCGTTGCACAGCCATTCGCCGATCGACATCCACGCCCATTTCTACCCGCCCGAGTATCTGAACACCCTCGCGCGGGACGGCCACCGCTATGGCGGCGGGTTCGAGTCCGATGCGGAGGGGTTCACGGTCACCGGCGGGCCGATCTCGATGGGGCCGCTGCCGCAAAAGTTCACCGATGTCGATCTGCGGGTCGCCGAGATGGACGAGATCGGGGTCGAGATCCACGCGCTCTCGCTGACCGGCCCGATGGTCGATTTCGCCGACGGCGAGGATTCGCTCGTGCTGGCGGCGGCGTTCAACGACGGCTGCGCGGCGGCGCACCTAAAATACCCCGACCGCCTGTTCGGGCTGGCGGCGCTGCCCTGGCACGAGCCGGCGCTGGCGGTGCGCGAACTCGAGCGCGCGGCCGCGCTGCCCGGCATGCGGGGGGTGTATTCGATGACCCGGGTGCGCGACGCCGAGCTCGGCGACGAGGCCTGCCTGCCGGTCTTCGAGGCGATCGACGGGCTCGGCCTGCCGCTCTTCCTGCACCCGGTGCATGTCGTCGATCCCGAGCGGCTCGCCCGCTACTACCTCACCAACCTGCTGGGCAACCCGATGGAATCGGGGATCGCGGCGGCCCATCTGATCTTTTCGGGCGTGCTCGACCGCTTCCCGGATCTCGAAATCTGCCTGCCGCATGCCGGCGGCGTCTTCCCCTATGTGGTCGGTCGCCTCCAGCACGGCCACGAGGTGCGCCCGGAGATGGCGCATCGCGACAAGGGGCCGATGGAATACATCAGGCGCTTCCACTACGACACGGTCAGCCATTCGGCGGAGGCGCTCGCCTATCTCATCGGCCTGGTCGGCGCCGGCCGGGTGATGCTGGGCAGCGACTACTGCTTCGACATGGGCTACGAGCGCCCGGTCGAGGTGGTGACCGGCCACGGCGGCATCGACGAGGCGGCGCGCGCAAAAATCCTGTCGGGCAATGCGAAGCGGCTGCTCGGGCTAGGCTAGGGTCGAGCGGTACCAGTCGGCGATCTCGGCGCCCGACCAGAACACCACGCCCGGCCTGGCCGCCATCTGCGCCAGCATCGCCTCCAGATGCCCGATGCGGTGCGGCACCCCGCTGATATAGGGGTGGATGCCGAAGCCCATGAACTTGGCCCGGTCGGCGCTTTCTTCATACAGCCGGTCGAACTGGTCCATGGTGCGCCGGTAGAGCTCCTCGCTCCGGTGGTTCTGCAGGATCATCATCGCGATGTCGTTGAGCTCGACCGAATAGGGCACATTGACCAGATCCCCGGCGCGGGTCCGGACCAGGGTCGGCTCGTCGTCCCAGACGAAGTCGGCGACATAGTCGAGCCCCGCCTCCTTCAGGAGGTCGGAGGTCTCGTAGGTCTGGGTGAGGCCGGGGCCGATCCAGCCGCGCGGCCGGGTTCCGGTGAAGCCCGCGATCCGCTCGACGGTCTCCCCGATGGTGCGGCGCTCGTCCTCCAGCAAGTGCATCGGCCCCTGGTGGTAGGTATGCGGCAGGAACTCCCAGCCGGCTTCGAGCGCGGCCTGCGCCACCCTCGGGTAGACGTCGCAGACCGAGGCGTTGAGCGAGAACGTGGGCTTGATGCCGAGCCGGTCGAAGGCCGCCTTGACGCGCCAGAACCCGACCCGCATGCCGTATTCCTGCCAGCTCCAGTTGGGGATGTCGGGCACGAACAGGGTCTCGCCGGGCGGCGTCAGCACCGCGCGCGGCATCGGCTTCGCGGTGTCCCAGTTCTCGATGTTGAACACCGGCCAGACGACGATCCGCACGCCGTCGGGCAGCGTCAGCGGCTCGCGGTCGACGATGGCGCTGTAGTCGATGCGCTCGCGTGGGTCCACGGTCTCTCCTCCCCTGAATCCGGGCGCACCCCGCCCCCGGCCGTCGAACTCACATCAGGCTGGGCAAGTAGAGCGCGATGCCGGGCGCCATGATCAGGATGATGATCAGGATGAGGTCGCAGAACAGGAAGGGAATCGCATAGGACGCGACCTCGAACAGGGTGGTCCCGCGCACCATGCCCATCATGATGTAGAGCAGCAGCCCGAAGGGCGGGGTGGTCGCGCTCATCTCCAGCGACATCAGCACGATCAGCGAGAACCAGATCAGGTCGTAGCCCAGCGTCTGGGCGATCGGATAGAAGATCGGCACGGTGATCAGCATCATCGACACCTGGTCCATGAACATGCCGAGCAGGATCAGGACCAGGAACATCGCCGACAGGATCACCAGCGGCGCCACCTCGAACCCGGTGGCCCACTCGGTGAGACCGCGCCCGGCGCCCGACATCGACAGCAGCTGGCTGAACACGGTCGAGTTCATCAGGATGAAGAACACCATGCCCACGACGCGGATGGCGCCGACCAGCGAGGTCTTGAACGCCTGCCAGGTGAAGGCGCGGAAGGCGATGGCGAGGATGCACACCCCGACCACGCCGAAGGAGGCGGATTCGGACGGCGTCGCCCAGCCCAGCACGATAAAGCCGATCACCATGAAGACGACCAGCCCCATGGGCAGGATGTTGACCACCACCTGGTAGATCTTCTCCTTCCAGGTGGTGGACTCGATGTCGTAGCTCGGCGCGGCGTTCGGGTTGATCCTGAGCTGCAACAGGATCATCGCCGCGTAGAGCGTGGCGAGCAGGAATCCCGGCAGCAGCCCGGCGATCAGCAGCGCGCCCACGTCGACGCCGGCGATCGAGGCGAGCAGCACGCCGAGCGAGGACGGCGGGATGATCATCGCGAGCCCGCCGGTCCCGAGGATCGGCCCCATCGACATGCGCTTGTTGTAGCCCCGCCGGGTCATCTCGGGCACCAGCAGCGAGCCCAGCATGGCGGTGTTCGCCATCGTCGAGCCGGTCAGCGTCGAGAACAGCGAGCCGCCGATCACGGTCAGGAAGCAGAGCCGTCCCGGGATTCGTCCGAGCAGCTTGTCGAGCGCGTCGAACACCCGGATCGCGAGCCCGGTGTGGAAGAACAGGGCGCCCATCAGGATGAACATCGGGATGGGCGAGAGGGTGAAGGTGGTGATCAGCTGCGGCGCGTTGTCGGCGATCTGGATCAGGTTCGACCAGCCATTGGCGAAGACGAACATGCCCAGCACGTTGGCGATCAGGAAGGTGAAGGCGACCGGGAAGCCGAGCGCCATGCCTGCGACGACGCAGCCAAGCAGTACCGCTCCGGCCTCATACCATTCCATGGCTCAGACGCTGTCCTTCACCTCGCCGAGGTCGTAGGTGTAGTAGTGCCGCAGCCCGGCGAGATACATCAGGAACTCGAGCCCCACCAGCCCGTAGCCGAAGGGCATCGGCAGGAACTGGAGCCAGTACGGCATGTCGATGCCGCGCACGTCCAGATTGCCGGTCTGGATGGCCTCGATGAACAGCTCGACCGAGAGATAGGCGAAATAGAACCCCAGTATCGCGCAGACCAGATACACCGCCTTGGCCAGGGGCTCGCGAATCGGCGGCGGCAGGAAGGTGACCACCGCCTCGATGGCGACATGGCCCTTCTGGCGCACCAGCCACGGGGCCGAGCACATCGCCACGTAGAGCAGCGCGTACTCGACCACCGAGGAGGTGAACAGCGGCGGGGTGAAGCCGATGGTCCGGATCGACACGTCGATCACGATCATCGTGAAGATGCACGGGATCAGCGCGCAGGCGATCCACACCAGCGCGCCGACGACCCTTTCGAGACGCCTGTCGAACGCCTCGAGCGACACGGCCGCTCCCGTCCCCGCCGCCGCGGTCCTGCTATTGCCTGAGCGCGCGGCCGAGATCGGCCTGGCGGTTGGGCTTGCCCGGGATGTACATCAGCGGCAGCAGCTTGTCGTGGTACTCGGACCGCTCCTTGAGCTGCTTCCAGATCTCCTGGTGGGCGATGTCGAGATAGCGCGCCGCGGCGTCGCCCTTGAGCACGATGTCCTTGACGCCGGCCGCCATGACCTGCTTGTCCTCGGCCCTGCGCTGCTCCTCGATCCAGTGCACCGAGGTGGTCTCGTACTCCTTCGCCAGCGCGGTCATCGCGGCCTTCTTCTCGCCCGCGAGCTTGTTCCAGGTCTCGGCGTGGATCGTGACCACGGTGTTGGTCTGGTAGTAGTTGGGCTGGATCCGGTACTTGATGATCTTGTGCACGCCGAGCGGCACGATCGAGATGTCGGTGAAGCCGAACCCGTCGACCGTCCCGCGCTGCAGCGCGGTGAACACCTCGGACGACTTGATGTTGATGGTGGTCGCGCCGAGCGCCCGGAACAGCGGGCGGTAGGTGCCGGTCGCGCGCATCTTCAACCCGGTCAGGTCGGGCACGCCGTCCTTGTCGAATTTCGGCTCTTTGAGCAGATAGGTGTTGTAGGACGTCATGTTCTCGCCCCAGGCCAGCAGATGCGCGCCGGCCTTCTTGAGATAGACCTCCTGGAGGATCTCCCAGGCGCCGTTGGCGCGCAGCGCCGTGGGGCCCTGGTTGGCGGCGAGGATGGCGTAGCCCTCGGGCACCGTGCCGATGTAATAGGCGGTCGGGCTGTGCAGCACGTTGAACTGGCCCCGCCTGAGCGCGGTCACCGCCTTGCGCGGCGGCACGATCTCCTGGCCGCCGAGATACTTGATCTCGACCATGCCCTTGAGCTTTTCCTCGGCCGGCTTGAGGTAGTTGGTCTTGAAGCTCACCACCAGCACGTTGTTCTGGTCGAGCGAGGTGACCGCGTTGAGCTTGTCGACCATGGCCGCCGCCGTGCCGGCGCCCGCCGCCACGGCGGTTGCCGCGGCGAGAGCGGTGAGTGCGAGTCCTGTCTTCATGTTCCTCATTCCCAGTCTTGTTTCATCCAAAGCAGGCAGGCGCGGCGGGCCGCGTCAACGCCCTGCGCAGTCGATACCGACAATGGCCGGCCGGCGCAATGTCGGGTTGCCGCCCGACCGCGACCGCTCCGACCTCCCGGCGATCGCCGGGAACCGGTGGTGCTGCCCGCCAACCCCCTATTTCCGCAGCACGCGCCCGATATCGACCTGACGGTTGGGCTTGCCCGGTATGTACATCAGCGGCTTGAGCCTGTCGTGGTATTCCGAGCGCTCCTTGAGCTGCGTCCAGATCTCCTGGTGGGCGATGTCGAGATAGCGCGCCGCCGCGTCTCCCTGGAGCGCGATATCCTTGACCCCGGCGGCCAGCATCTGCTCTTCCTCCTTGGCGCGCCTGGCCTCCAGCCACTTGACCGACTCGGTCTCGTAGACCAGCGCCTGCTTCTCGAGAAACGCCTTCTGCTCCTTGGTCAGCGAGTCCCAGACCTTGGGGTTGACCGTCAGCACCTGGTTGGTCTGGTAGTAGTTCGGCGTAACCCGGTACTTGACGATCTTGTGCAGCCCGAGCGCCACCACCGCCACGTCCGGCCAGCCGAAGCCGACCACGGTGCCGCGCTGGATCGCGGTGAAGATCTCCGACGACTTGATGTTGATCGTCGAGGCGCCGAGCGCGCGGAACAGCGGCCGGTAGGTGCCGGTCGCGCGCATCTTGAGGCCCGTCAGGTCCGGCACGCCGTCGGCGCGGAACTTGGGCATGACCATCAGATAGGTGTTGTAGGAGGTCATGTTCTCGCCCCAGGCCAGCAGATACCCGCCGGCCTTCTTCATGTAGACCTCCTGGAGGATTTCCCAGGCGCCGTTCTCGCGCAGCGCGCGCGGCCCCTGGTTGCCCGCCAGCAGCGCGTAGCCCTCGGGGACGGTGCCGATATAGTACGCCGTCGGGCAGCTCAGCATGTCGAACTGGCCGCGCTTGAGCGCGTTGGCGGCCTTGCGCGGCGGCACCACTTCCTGGCCGCCGATATACTTGATCTTGACCGGGCCGTTCGCCGCGTTGCTGGCGTTCAGATAGGTCTCGATGAAGGCCTTCGCGATGGTGTTGCTGCGCTGCAGCGCGGTCACCGCGCCGAGCTCTTCCTTCGCCGATGCCGTCGACGCCGCGACTACCGCGGCCGCCGCGGCGAACGGGATCAGGACTCTGTGAGGCTTCATTCCGGTTCTCCCTTCCTGGGCCGTACGAAGGCGATTCTGAAAGCGACCGCCGCCGCGCAGCGCGAGACTCCCTTGGATAGCTTTGTTTTTTTTCGGCGCCATGCTGGCCAAGCGGCCCGGTTTCGTCAACACCCAAGCGCGGCTCGATTGCGCCCGATTCGCCGCCCCGTCATACTTTCCGTTGCCGGATTCGACGGGGGAGACTGTCGATGAGCATCGAGATACTGCCCGCTTCCGATGCGCTCGGCGCCGAGGTCACGGGCGTCGACCTGAACGCCCCGATCGACGGCGACGTGGCGGCGCTGCTGCGCCGCGCCTGGCTCGACTACCAGGTGCTGGTATTCCGCGGCCAGGACCTCGACCAGCACCGGCAGCTCGCCTTCACCCGGCTGTTCGGCCAGCCCGGCGGGGTGTTCTCGCCGCGCCCGCAGCGCGGGCTCGACGGCGAGCCCCTGGAGCCCGGTATCATGATGGTCTCCAACATCCGCCGCGACGGCAAGCCGCTCGGCCTCGCCCATGACGGGGAGATGTGGTTCCACTCCGACATGTGCTACGACGAGAATCCGCACCAGGCGACCATGCTGTACGCCATCGAGATCCCGTCGCGGGGCGGCAACACGCTGTTCGCCAACATGTACGCCGCCTACGACCGCCTGGCCGGGACGACCAGGGAGCGCATCCGCGGGCGCACCGCGCTCCAGATGCACGAATACCACCGCACCGACCGGCCCAGGGCGCGCGACGACATGTCGGACGTGCGCCACTTCTCCCACCCGGTCGCGATTTCTCATGCCGAGACAGGGCGAAAGGCGCTCTACGTCAACCGGCTGATGACCGCGCGGATCGACGGAATGGAGGAAGCCGAGAGCGACGCGCTGATCGACGAGTTGCTGGCCGCCAGCGAGGACCCGGGGATCGTCTACGAGCATGTCTGGCGGGTCGGCGACCTGGTGATGTGGGACAACCGCTGCGTCACCCACGCGCGCACCGACTTCCCGGAGACCGAGCGCCGCCTGCTGCGCCGCACCACGACCGAGGGCAGCCGCCCCTTCGAGACCCTCGCGGAGTACCCGGCCGCCTGACCGGGGCTATGGAGGCCTTGGCCCGGCACCCGGCTCGCCCAGATCCCAGAACAGCCCGGCCATGATCGCCAGCCCCTCGCGCGCGACCGGCGCGAGGAGGTGCTCGTCGGGCGCGTGCTGCGAGCAGCCGGGATAGGAATGCGGCACCCAGATCGTCGGCAGGCCCAGAATGTCGGCGAACACGTCGTTGGGCAGCGACCCGCCGAGATTGGGCAGCACCGCCGGCGGCGCGCCGGTGGTCCGCTCGATCGAGCGCTTCGCCCAGCCCACCCAGGGGTGGTCGGGGTCGAGCCGGGTCGCCGCGAACCGGCCGCCGGAGCGCGCCCGGACCTCGACTTGCGGCAAGCCGGCGCGGTCGAGATGGCGCCGAATCGCCGGGCCGATGTCGTCGGCGTCGGTGCCGGCGACGAAGCGGAGCTGGCAGTGGGCGCGCGCCGAGCCGGGGATCGCGTTGACCGGGTTCTCCGGCGTCCCGGCATGCAGCGCCAGCACCTCGAAGCTGTTCCAGCCATAGACCCGCTCGGCCGGGGTCAGCCCGGGCTCGCCCCAGCCCGCATCCACCGCCGGGCCGCCGGGACCGCCCGAGAGTTCGAGCCCGGCGAGCGCGCGGCGCACCGATTCGGGCAGCGCCGGGCGCAGCTCGGGCACCAGGATCGTCCCCCGCCGGTCGACGATGCTGGCGATCGCCGCGCTCAGCAGCGTCGCCGGGTTGGCGAGCGCGCCGCCCCAGTTGCCCGAATGGTGCGCGCCCTCGCGCAGCTCGACCGCGAGCTCGACCGGCTCCCCGCCGCGCGAGCCGAGGAAGATCGTCGGCCGGTCCGGGGCGAGGCGGGGTCCGTCCGAGGCGATGAACAGATCCGCCCCGAGGCGGGCGCCCGGCGCGCCCGCGGCGAGCGCGCGCAGCCCGGGCGAGCCGACTTCCTCGCCCATCTCGAACACCATCTTCATCGAGAAGCCGAGCCCGCCGCGCTCGGCGATCACCGCGGCGAGCGCGCCGAGATTGACGCTGTGCTGGCCCTTGTTGTCGGCGCTGCCCCGCCCGTAGAGCCGGTCGCCCCGGCGCGCCATGGACCACGGCGAGAGCCCGTCCCGCCAGCCCTCGTCGAGGCCGCGCACCACGTCGCCATGGGCGTAGGAGAGCAGGGTGAGCGTGCCGGGCTCGTCGCGCTTGGCGAGCAGGAAGGGCGGGCCGCCCGGCTCCGGGTTGTCGAGGATGTCGGCCGAGAATCCGAGCGCCTCCAGCGACGGCGCGATCTCGTCGGCGAGGTAGCGCCGCAGCGTCGGACGGGCCGTCTCCTCCTGGCTGGTCGAGGCGATGGCGATGCGGCGCGCGAGGTCCGATTCGAACCCGCCGTCGTCGAAATAGGCCTCGGCCCGGGCGATCGCCGCCGCGCGCGTCATCGTCTTCCCTCCGCCGTCCGGCGCCGCCCATGATCACGCAGCGCGACGCCGGGGGGAAGCGCGCTTGACCCAGGCCGCGCGACCGGCCCATCGTGGACTTGGGAGGGTCCGCCATGCCGACCCCCGGCAAGTCGCCCGTGATTCCGACGATGCGCTACCGCGACGCGCCCGCCGCCATCGACTGGCTGTGCCGCGTGCTGGGCTTCGCCCGACATCTGGTGGTGCCGGGCGAGGACGGCGGAATCGCCCACGCCCAGCTGGTCCTCGGCGACGGCATGATCATGCTCGGCAGCGCGCGCGACGACGAGTACGGGCGGCTGATGGCGGTGCCGGGGACGGCCGGCGCCAACACCCAATCGGCCTGCCTCGTGGTGGACGACCCGGAGGCGGTCCACGCACGCGCGCTCGCCGCCGGGGCGGAGATCGTCGCGCCGCTCGAAAACCCGGAATACGGCGGCAGCTTCTTCGCCTGCCGCGACCCCGAGGGCCATGTATGGAACGTCGGCTCCTACGATCCGTGGGCCGAGCCTGAAGCGTAAAGCCCGGGGCCGCCGGAGCGGCCCCGGGGTCGGGGAGGGGTTCAGCGGCGGTGGCGGTGGCGCTTGGACAGCAGGTCGTCGATCCGGGCGCGCTGCTCGTCGTTGAGCGTGCCGTAGAGGTCGGCGAAGGCGGGGCGGACTTCCTGGACCACGCCGAGCGCGGTGACGAGCGCGAGCTTGGCCCGGGCGAGGTGCTGGGGCGCCTCGGCGGGGCGTCCCTCGGCGGCCACGGTCTCGCAGGCCGCGCCGATCTTCGCGCTGCCGTTCCTGACCGCGCCGGTCAGCGCCTGCCACGGCCCGGCCTGTTCCGGGGTGAAGTCGACGAACGCCTCGACGAAGCGGATCGCATCGTCGATCCGCGCGTCGCGGCTCTCGCCGCAGAGCCGCGCCTCCGCGTGGCCGCTCCAGCCATGTCCGCTGCCGCCCCAGCGGCCAAAGGCGGAGGCGCCGCCCGGCCCGGCGGCGACCAGGGTGACGGCGACCAGCGCGGCGGCTCCGAGCGACGATATCGAGACGATCAGGGTTCGGCGTTTCATGGTTCGCATCCTTTATCGGTTCCAATCACCGCACCGATATGGGGGCGCTGGTTTGCCCGCGTGTTTCGCCCGAGGGGGAGATTTGTAACGAAGCGTTGCGGAGCCCCGCGCGGCAATCGCCGGTTACGAATTTCCGTCGTCGGCGGACATGGCTTGCCTATAGTCGGACGATGAGCGAATCGCCCCATATCCTGATCGTCGACGACGACCGCGAGATCCGCGACCTCACCGGGCGGTACCTGCGGAAGAACGGTTTCCGGGTCGACAGCGCGGCCGATTCGAAGGCGATGGAGCGGCTGCTGCGCGATGGCCGGTTCGACCTGGTCGTGCTCGACCTGATGCTGCCGGGCGAGGACGGGCTGTCGATCTGCCGCCGGCTCAGGGCCGCGACCCGTATCCCGATCCTCATGCTGACCGCGGTGGCCGAGGACACCGACCGCATCGTCGGGCTCGAGATGGGCGCCGACGACTACCTCACCAAGCCGTTCAACCCGCGCGAGCTGCTGGCCCGCATCCGCGCGGTGCTGCGCCGCGCGGACGGGCAGGGGGCGGTGCAGGAGCCGGCCGACGGCGCGCTGGTTTTCGCCGGGTGGCGCCTCGACCCCGCGCGGCGCGAGCTGCGCGATCCGGACGGGGTTCTGGTCGCGCTCACGGCGGGCGAGTTCGCGCTTCTCGCAGCACTCGCCGAGCGTCCCGGGCGGGTGCTGTCGCGCGACCGTCTGCTCGACCTCACGCGGGGCCGCGACGCCCAGCCCTTCGACCGCAGCATCGACGTGCAGGTGAGCCGGCTCAGGCGCAAGATCGAGCCCGATCCCAAAAAGCCGGAATTCATCAAGACCGTGCGTTCGGGCGGCTACGTCTTCACCCCGGCGGTGGAGCGGCGATGACCGGCGCCGCCGCGCGCGGGCTGCGGCGCCTGTGGCCCGACACCGTGGCGGCGCGCATCGCGGTGATCCTGATGCTGGCGCTGTTCGCCTTCCTCGCGCTCAGCATGCTCGCCTATGTCCGCGACCGGGCCGATGCGACGCTCCACCTGTTCGCCCACTCGGTGGCCGACCGGATCGTCGCGACCGTGCGGCTGATGGAGGAGGTTCCGGCGGCCGGCCGCGGTCGGTTGCTCGCCTCCATCGACAGCCCGACGCTCGGCGTCGCGCTGTCCCCCGACCGGCCGTCATTCCCGCCCTCGGAGCCTGGGGTGGAGGGTTTCGTGCGCCGGCATCTCGCGCCGCTGCTGGCGGGGCGGGAGCTCCTCGTGTCGATCCCGGAGGCCCGTCCCTGGCGACGGGCCGGTCGGCGCGGCGAGGCGGGGCCCGACTTGCTGCCGAGCCGCCGCAAGGCGGTCATCGCGGTCGGGCTCGGCGACGGGTCGTGGGCGGTGTTCACCGCCGCGACCGAGCTGACCTCGCTCCGCTGGGCGGCGCGGATGGCGGCCTGGCTGGTGGTCGGCGGGCTGTTCGTGGTGCTGTTCGCGGCCTGGGTATCGCGCCGGGTGACCCGGCCGGTGCGCCGCTTCTCCGACGCCGCCGACCGCATCGGCCGGGACCTGTTCGCCGCGCCGCCCTTGCCCGAGACCGGCTCGCCCGAGCTGCGCCGGGCGGCGCATGCCTTCAACCGCATGCAGGACCGGCTGCGGCGGCTGGTCGAGGACCGCACCCTGATGCTGGCCGCGATCTCGCACGATCTCAGGACCGCGCTCACCCGGCTCCGGCTCCGCATCGAGTTCATCGGCGACGGGACCCAGCGCGCCCGCGCCGAGGGCGACGTGGCGGAGATGCAGGCGATGCTGGAGGCGACGCTCGCCTTCGCCCGCGACGAGGCGGTGGAGGAGGCGCACCGGCCGGTCGACCTCGCGTCGCTGGCGCAGACGCTGTGCGACAACGCGGCCGATGCCGGCGGGGTGGCGCGCTATGACGGGCCGGACCGGCTGGTGCTGACCTGTCCGCCGGCCGCGATCCGCCGCGCGCTCGCCAACCTGATCGACAACGCCATCGCCTATGGCGGGGAGGCGACCGTCGGGCTGGCCGAGGACGAACGCGCCGTCCGCATCGTCGTCGCCGACCGCGGTCCCGGCATTCCCGAGGCCCAGCGCGAGCTCGTGTTCCAGCCCTTCCGCCGGCTGGAAACCTCGCGCAGCCGCGAGACCGGCGGCACTGGGCTCGGGCTCTCCATCGCCCGCGGCGCGGTCAGGCGCTGCGGCGGCGACATCGCGCTCGGCGACCGGCCGGGCGGCGGGCTCGAAGCGGTGGTGACCCTGCCGAAGCCGGATGCCGGGCGCTGAGGCCGTCCCTATTTCTCCGCCGCGATCGGGTTGGAGAGCACGCCGATGCCCTCGATCTCGATCTCGCAGGTGTCGCCGGGCTTCATGAAGATCGGCGGCTTGCGCACGAAGCCGACGCCGGAAGGCGTGCCGGTGACGATGATGTCGCCCGACTCGAGGGCGAAGATCTTGCTGCATTCGTTGACCAGCGTCGCCACGTCGAAAATCATCGACGAGGTGGTCGAGGATTGCAGCGTGTCGCCGTTCAGCCGCGCCTCGATCTTCAGCCCCTTGGCGCCCTTGTTGGGCAGCTCGTCGGGGGTGACGATCTCCGGGCCGAACGAGCCCGAGGAGTCGAAGCTCTTGCCGATCATCCACTGCGAGGTCTTCAGCTGGTAGTCGCGGATCGACCCCTCGTTGGCGATCGAGTAGCCGGCGACGTGGTCGAGCGCGCGCGCCTTGGCGATGCGGCGCCCGGGCTTGCCGATGACCGCGACGAGCTCGGCCTCGTAGTCGTGGTGCTTGGACGCCTTGGGCCGCAGGATCGGCTGGCCGTGGCCGACCAGCGAGGCCGGGGTGCGCAGGAACAGCACCGGGTATTCGGGCGGCGTCATGCCGGCCTCGGCGGCGTGGTCGCTGTAGTTGAGCCCGACGCAGATCACCTTGCCCGGGTTGGGGACCGGCGGCAGGTGGTTGACCCGCCGCGTGATCAGCGAGCCTTCCGGCGGCTTGCGCGCCGCCCGCGCGGCCCTGGCCAGCGCCCGGTCGCCGCCGGCCAGCAGGCCGATCATGTCCTGCGGCAGGCTCTCGTCCGCGACCGAGAGGTCGACGACGCCGTCATCCGTCCTCACGCCGATGGCGCTGCCGCGGCCCTTCTTGAAACTTACCAGACGCATATCCCCCCTCCTTGGAGTTGCGCCGGTTGCCGTCGCGGCAGCCGGCTAGTTCTCGGGATCCCCGTCGGTCAGGTAATCCCACATCCGCTCGAAGATCCGGCCCGTGCCGGTCGCCCGCGCCCGGGCGTCGTCGAGCGGTATCTCGACCGATTCGGCGTTGCCGCCGACCGCCAGCACGGCGAGCTCGGTGCGCGCGGCCTCCTCGAGATAGAAGGCCATCACGATGCTCTCCTCGACCGTGGCCCCGGTGAGGATCGCCCCGTTGCCGCGCATCACCACCGCCCGCGACCCGCCCAGGCAGTCCGCGAGCCGCGCCGCCGCCTCGTCCGTGCGCAGCAGCGCCGGGTCGTCCCACAGCGCCGGTCCCGGCGCGAAATAGCAGCCGAACCCGTGCCGCGCGCGCGGCACCAGACGGAAGGTCGAGAGAGTCATGGTCTCGCGCAGGAAGGTGCGGCAGATGCCGTTCACGTCCGCGCGCCGGCGGTAAATCTGCTGGTGGCAGCGCACCTCGCCGAGCACGCCGTCGGGCAGCGCACCCTCGATCGGCACCACATTCCCCGGCTCGCCGGGGCCGATGAGCCCCATCGGCCTGGCCGCGCAGACCAGGAAACGGTCGTCGTCGAGGCGCGCGCTGACATGGCCGTAGGCGTGGCCGAGATCGTGCCGGGCGAGCGCCCGCGCCGCCTTGCGCACGCGGATCTGCGTCGCTTCCACCGGCTCGCCGATGGTGCCGAACCGGGTTTCAGCCAAGAAACGCCCCCGCGCCGCCCGCGCCGGATCTGCGACCGCCGGGGTTCAGCTCTTGAACTCCACGATGTCCGGCTTCGCGCCCCACATGCAGAGCGACGAATCGTCGAACGGGAATTGCCGCGGCCGGTAGTCCGGATCCTCGATCAGCCGCACCCCGTGGGAATATTCGTAGACCATCTCGTCCGGCCCCTCGAAATAGAGGAAGCGGGCGCCCGAGGTCGGGTGGCGGCCGGGGCCGAAGACGATCCGCACCTGGCGCTCGCTCAGGAAGTAATGCGAGCGCATGATGTCGTCGACGCTCTCGACCTGGAAGTTGATGTGCTGCACCCCGGCTTCCCTCGCCGGGAACAAGGCGAGGCGGTGATGCACCTTGTCGAAGGACATCAGCGCCGCGTCGCCGATCCAGTCATTGGCGCGGATGTTGAAATGCGCCGTCCAGAACGCCTCGTCGCGCGGCGCGTCGGTGGTCTTGAGCCCGACATGGGAGAATTCCTGGATCCCCGCGTCGCGGCTCGGGAAATAGCGCCGGCCGCTGTGGAACGGGCGCAGCACCAGGTCGATGCCGTTGCCGGTCGGATCGCTGAAATTGATGTAGTCCGTCACCCGGCGCCGGGCGGCATCCTCCGGCGTTCCGCGCTTCACCGCGACGCCCGCCGCCGCGAGCTCGGCGGCGGCGCGGTCCAGCATCTCCGCGGTCTCCACCTCGAAGCCGACTGTGTGGTCGTCGGGCGCGCCGTCGAAATAGCAGATATTGTGGTCCCGGTCGTCGCCCCGGACATAGGCCGCGCCGTTCTCGCGCCGCACCAGCTCGAGGCCGAGAGTCTCGGTCGCGAACCCGACCGCGGCATCGACGTCGCGCGTGCCCAGGCGAACGTAGCGGATGTCGACGATCTCGATCATGGATCACCTCGCAATGCGGCGCGTCCGGTAGCGGCTACCATGATACCCGCGCCCCTTCCGCGTTCAATCGACTCGGTGCCGATCCTGTGCCGATCCTACACCAGGCGCACGACCTCCCCGGATTCGGTCCTGCCGAAGCGCCTGAGGAAGCCGAGGGTCGACAGCGTCGGCTCGTCGCTGACGACGAACAGGATCGCGTCCTCGCTGTCCGAACCGTTGACGTGCTCGAACCACGAATTGCCGGGCACGGCGATGGCGTCGAATCGCTGCCAGTCGAGCCGTTCGCCGTCGACGATGGAATGGCCGCTGCCCTCGAAGGGGAAGCAGACCAGGCTCGCGTTCTGGCGCTGCGCCCGCGTGCGCTCGCCGGGCCTGAGCAGCTGGCCGAAGAAGGTCATGGTGGGGTAGGGGGGGCGGCCCGTCGTCGGGTCGATATATTCCACCGCGATCGCGTCATAGGGGCTGCCCTCGTGGTCGCGGAACTTCTCCAGCAGCTCCCGCGTCGCCTCCCAGCGATAGACATACATCGGCGAGGAGCGCCCGGCGCCGCGGCCGTGATCGACGAAGCGCGGCAACAGGCCGCCCTGTCCGTAGACCCGGGACGAGTGGTCGTCGGCGAAGCGGGCCGTCTGCTCGCTCTTCGCGACCCCGTCCTCCTCGTAATGGTGCTCGAAGCCGGCCGCGTTCAGGACCTCGGTCAGCGGCAGGTCGAGGACGCTGACATTGACCGCGAAGTCGTCGCCGTGGTTGCCGTGGTTGTGCCACGCATCCGCCGGGGTCAGCACCAGGTCGCCCGGCCCGAAGACGATGTTCTCGCCCTCGACGCCGGTAAAGTTGCTGGCGCCGGTAAGCCCGATCCTCACCGCGTTGATCGAGTGCCGATGCGGCGGCATGATCTCGCGCGGGTCGTTGAGCCGGTACGCGGTGTAGAGCGTCGTCACCGTCGCCCGCACCGGGGCGAGGCCCGGGTTGACCAGGACCACCGACCGGCGCTCGGAATCGTCCATCGTCACCAGCTCGGCCGCCTCGTAAAGAATCGGCTCTATATCCTTGTATTTCCACACGTAGGGCCGTGCCTTCCCGGCCTTCAGGATCTGCGCGTCCTCGTCGTTCGCGGTATCGCTGCGGACCGCCCAGTAGGGCGCCATGTCGTGCGCGTCGAGCCTCTCGTAGAGCGCATCGAGGCGCGCGTCCCGATTGGAGCCGGTTGCCGGTTCGACTGTGGCCATGGGTTGTCCTCCCAAATTCAGCTCTGCGCGTCAGACCGCGGTTTCGTGGCGTTCGACGCAGACCGCGACCACCTCGTCGGGGTCGCGTTTCCACCAGTTCTCGGCGGAGAATATCTCGACTTCGTTCATCCCGTCATAGCCCGCCCGCTCGACCAGGCGGCGGATGCGCGGGATGTCGACCACCCCGTCGCCCATCATGCCGCGGTCGAACACGCGGTCCCTGGTGTCGGCGAGCCAGTCATTGACGTGGAAGGCGAGGATGCGCCGGCCGGCGCGGGCGATCTCCTCGTCGAGCGCCGGGTCCCACCAGACGTGGTAGACGTCGACCGCGACCCCCACGCCCTCGCCGAGCGCATCGCAGAGATCGTTGGCGAGCCCGAGCGTGGTCACGCAGCCGCGGTCGGCGCAGGTCATCGGGTGCATCGGCTCGATGGCGAGCGCCACCCCGGCGGCGCGCGCCGCGGGCAGGATCGCGGCGATGCCGTCCGCCACCCGGGCGCGGGCGCCGACAAGGTCCTTCGAGCCCGGGGCCAGGCCGCCCGCGACCAGGACCAGGGCGCGCGCGCCGATCGCCGCGGCTTCCTCGACGGCCTTCAGATTGTCGTCGATGGCGGCTTGCCAGCCCGACCCGTCCGAGCCGCCGAACATGCCGCCCCGGCACAGCCCGGTGACCGTCATCCCGTGATCGCCGAGCAGGGAGGCGGCATCGGCGACGCCGCAATCGGCGAGCTTGTCGCGCCACACCGAGATGCCGCGCACCCCGTGCCGGGCGTAGCCCTCGACGGCCTCGCGCAGCGTCCACTGGTCGCGCGTGGTGACCTGGTTGATCGCGAGCTTCTCGATTCCCGGCATCAGGCGGCGATCCCGTGGAGCCGCATGGTGTCGCGCATGCGCCCGGCGGCGAGCTCGGGATCGGGGAGCAGCCCGGCCCGGTCGGCGAGGCGGAAGATCTCGGCCAGGTGGACGACCGACCGCGCGCTCTGCTGCCCGCCCACCATGACGAAATGGTCCTGCAGACCGCCGAGATAGGCCATGAACACGACGCCGGTCTTGTAGAACCGGGTCGGCGCCCGGAAGATATGGCGCGACAGCGCCACGGTCGGCGCGAGGATGGCGCGGAAGTCCTCCGCCCGGTTGCCCGACAGCGCCGCCAGCGCGGCCGAGGCGGCCGGCGCGATGGCATCGAAAATGCCGAGCAGCGCGTCCGAATACCCCGCCTCGTCGCCCTCGATCAGCTCGGGGTAGTTGAAGTCGTCGCCGGTATACATGCGCACGCCGTCGGGCAGTCTGCGGCGCAGCGCGATCTCCTTGTCCTTGTCGAGCAGCGAGATCTTGATTCCGTCGATCCTGGCCGCGTCGGCCTCGATCGCCGCGAGACAGGTCTCCATCGCCCGCCAGTGGTCGTCGTGCCCCCAATAGCCGGCGAGCGCCGGGTCGAACATCTCGCCCAGCCAGTGGATGATGACCGGCTCGGCGACCTGCGACAGGATCCGGTCGTAGACCCGGAGATAGTCCTCCGGACCCCTTGCGGCGGCGGCCAGTGCGCGCGAGGCCATCAGGACGATCCGCCCGCCCGCCGCCTCGACCGCGGCGCATTGTTCCTCATAGGCCGCGATCACGTCCTCGATCGCGAGATCCGGGTCGGGCGCGAGGTGGTCGGTGCCGGCGCCCGAGGCGACCGCCGCGCCCGGCATGTCCCGGGCCTCGGCGACGCTGCGGCGGATCAGCTCGAGCGAGGTCTCCCAGTCGAGCCCCATGCCGCGCTGGGCGGTGTCCATCGCCTCGGCGACGCCGAGGCCGAGCCGCCAGAGATGGCGGCGGAAGGCGAGCGTGGCGTCCCAGTCGATCGCCGGTTCGATCCACGGGTCGTTGTCGGCGAGCGGGTCGGCGACGACATGCGCCGCGGCGAAGGCGATCCGGTTGAACGGGCGCTTCGGCGGTTCGACGGCCGCGCGCGGCGCGCCCATCTCGAAGGGCGCGATCCCGCCGTCGCCGGTCGGCAGGCCGATGGTCGTCATGCCCGCGCCTCCAGCGGCTCGACATCGATCCAGCGGCGCTGCTCCCAGCTCTGCATCGCGCGCTCGGCGAGCTGCACGCCCTTGGCGCCCTCCAGCAGGTCCCAGGTGAACCGGCCGTCGTCGTAGAGCGAGCGGATGAACATCTCCCATTCGGTCTTGAAACCGTTGTCGAAGGAGAGCTCGGCGCCGTACTCCTTCCAGGTGCCGAAGAAGTCGATGGTCTGCGGCTCGTCGGGGTTCCAGACCGGCGAGGGCGTCGCCTCGCGGTCCTGCACGAAGCAGCGCGTCAGCCCCGAAACCGCGGCGCCCAGCACCCCGTCGGCGTGGAAGGTCACCAGGTCGTCCTTGCGCACCCGGGTACACCAGGAGGCGAAGATCTGGGCCACGGCGCCGCCTTCGAGCTCGATCAGCGCGCAGGACGCATCGTCGGCATCGGCGTCGTAGGGCTCGCCGTTCTCGTCCCAGCGCCGGTCGAAATTGACCGCGCCCCGGCACACCACGCTGCGGACCTTGCCGAACACGGTGTCCAGCACGTAGCGCCAGTGCGGCATCATGTCGAGGACGATCCCGCCGGCATCGGCCTTGCGGTAGTTCCAGGACGGGCGCTGCGCCGGCCGCCAGTCGCCCTCGAACACCCAGTAGCCGAAATCGATCTTGACCGAGAGCAGCCGGCCGAGCACGCCGTCGTCGATCAGCCGCTTCATCTTGAGCAGGCCGGGCAGGAAGATCTTGTCCTGCACGACGCCGTGGCGGATGCCAGCCCTCTCGGCGCGGCGCCAGACGTCGAGCGCGTCCTCCAGCGTCGCCGCCGACGGCTTCTCGCAGTAGATGTGCTTGCCCGCGTCGATGGCTTTGCGCAGGATCCCCGCGCGATGGACGGTGCTCGCCGTATCGAAGAACAGCGGATAGTCGGGGTCCCGGATGGCCGCGTCGAGATCGGTCGTCCATTTGTCGAAGCCGTGCGCGGCGCCGAGCGCGGCGAGCCGGTCTTCGCTGCGCCCGACCAACAGCGGATCCGGCACGATCCGCCGCCCGTCGCTCAGCGCCACCCCGCCCTCCTCGCGGATCTTCACGATCGAGCGGATCAGGTGCTGGTTGGTGCCCATCCGGCCGCTGACGCCGTTCATCGCCACGCCGAGACGTATGTCGGCCATGCGCGCCTCCCGCTGTGCCCGGCGAAGGATCGCCCATCGGCGCGCGCAGATCAAACCGGGCGTGGGCCGTGAGCCTGCCCGAGATCCCCGAATCCGAGGCCGCCGGGCGTGTCGCGGAGATCTATCGCGCGCTCCTCGCCGCCACCGGGCTGCCCTCGACGAACCTGGTGTGGCGGCACATGGCGAGCCGTCCGGGCGTGCTGGAATGGGCCTTCGACGCGCTCGAGTCGGCGTTTTCGGCCGGCGCCTTCCGCACCCTGGGCGCCGGGATCGCCGCCGCGATGCCGCCCGCCGCCATGCTCCCGCTGACCCGGGACGAGGGGCTGGACCGCGCGACCCTGGAAGACGTTGCGTCCGTGATGGCGTTCTACAACCGCGCCAACCCGGTCAACCTGGTTGCGCTTTGCGCGCTGCGCCGCGTGCTGGCCGGCGAGACCTCGGGATCGGGCATCCCTGCGGCATCGGCGCCGGGCGATCCGCTGCCCGCGCTGCCGCCGGTCGCCCGCGAGGCGGATTCGGAGACCCGGACCCGCATGGCGTCGCTGGCGCGGACGATCAACGATTCCGACAGCGCGCTGATGCCGACCGCTCTGCGCCATCTGGCCAACTGGCCGCCCACCCTCGCGGCGCTGGAGCGCCGGGTCGAGGCGCTCGCCGCTTCGGGCGCGCTCGATGCGGGCGCCGCGGCGATCCTGGCGAAGGCCGATGAAGCGGCGCGGAGAATCCCGCTCGCGTCGCCCCGGTCGGGCGCGCCGGGCACGGAGACGCGGGATGCGCTCGAAGCCACGATCGACCTCTTCATCCGGCCGATCTCGCGCATGATCGTCGTCGGGCGCGGCTTCGAGTCGGTCATCCGGGCGGCGCTGGAACCGTGACCGAACGGGTCGAATGCGTGGTCATCGGGGCCGGTGCGATCGGCCTCGCGGTCGCGCGCCGCCTCGCTTTGGCCGGCATGGAGGTGGTGATCCTCGAGCGCGCCGAGACGATCGGCACCGAGACCAGCTCGCGAAACAGCGAGATCGTCCATGCCGGCATCTACTACCCGACCGGCAGCCTGAAGGCGGCGACCTGCGTCGCCGGCAAGCACGCGCTCTACGACTACTGCGCGGCGAACGGCATCGAACACCGGCGCTGCGGCAAGATCATCGTCGCCACCGATGACGGGCAGGTGGACGAGCTCGCGGCGCTGAAGGGGAGGGCGGCGGCGAACGGCGTCACCGACCTGTCCTGGCTCACCCCGTCCGAGGTGGCCGAGCTGGAACCGGCCGTGCGCTGCGTGGCCGCGCTGCACTCGCCCTCGACCGGGATCGTCGATTCGCACGGCCTGATGCTGTCCTTCCAGGGCGAGGCCGAGGCGCGCGGCGCGATGATCGCCTTCCACGCGCCGGTCGCCGGCGGCCGCATCGAGGACGACGGCATCGTGGTCGATGTCGGGGGCGAGGCTCCGATGGCGCTCAAGGCGGACCGGCTGGTCAACGCGGCCGGGATCTGGGCGCCCGCGGTCGCGCGGACCGTCGCCGGGCTCGATCCGGCGAGCGTGCCGCGCGGCTATCTGTGCAAGGGCAACTACTACACGCTCTCCGGCAAGTCTCCCTTCGCCCGCCCGGTCTACCCGGTACCCGAGAAGGCCGGGCTCGGCGTCCACGTCACGGTCGATCTCGCCGGGCAAGCCAGGTTCGGGCCGGATGTCGAATGGGTCGAATCGATCGACTACGACGTCGATCCCGGCCGGGCGGATGCGTTCTACGCGGCGATCCGGTGCTACTGGCCGGGTCTGCCCGACGGCGCGATCCAGGCGGGCTATGCCGGAATCCGGCCCAAGCTCCAGGCGCCGGGCGAGCCGGCCGCCGATTTCGTCGTCCAGGGCCCGTCGGTGCACGGCGTCGACGGGCTGGTCAATCTCTACGGCATCGAATCGCCCGGGCTGACCGCTTCGCTCGCGCTCGCCGACATGGTGGCGAAAATTTTTTGGGACGGGTGTTGAACCCGCCGATTCGCCCCCCACATCGACAATTGTCGAACGCCTCGCGGGTTCGACGGACCCGGCCGACCCGAAGGGTGGCCACATATGCGAATCGCTCAGCCAAGGAGGATTCCGACATGCGCGATTTCGATTTCTCCCCCCTGTTCCGCTCCGCCATCGGTTTCGACCGTCTGCCGTCGCTGATCGACACGGCGCTGCGCAGCGACGTCTCGGTGGCGGCCTACCCGCCCTACAACATCGAGAAGGTCGCCGAAGACGCCTACCGGGTCACCCTGGCGGTGGCCGGCTTCGGCCTCGCCGACCTCAACGTCGAGATGCGCGACGGTCTGTTGATCGTCAGGGGCTCCAAGCCCGAGGGCGACCGGAAGGCCAGCTATCTCCATCGCGGGATCGCCGAGCGCGCGTTCGAGCGCCGGTTCCAGCTCGCCGAGCATGTCGAGGTGCGCGATGCCGCGCTCGATAACGGCCTGCTCGCCATCGATCTGGTTCGCGAGGTGCCGGAGGCGCTCAAGCCGCGCCGGATCGACGTGAAAGCCGGCGAGCCGGCGGTGATCGAGGCCAGGAAGGCCGCGTAGACCGGCCATCCGGGCCGGCAGGGGGCCGGGCGGCGGCGCCGTCCGGCACCCTTCTTGACAAAACCGCCAGAGCGCACAAGTTTCTCGCTGCCCCGACCGAACTCATCCAGGAAGGCCCAGGTGAAGCCCCGCTCCGCCCCAGCGACAATACGGCGACCGGATCGCGTTGAGGTGCCCGGGCGATGAGCGAAATGCTCCGCATCCGGAATCTCACCAAGCGGTTCGGCGCGCTGACCGCCGTCGACGACATCAGCCTCGCCGTGGACCGCGGCGAGGTGCTCGGCTTCCTCGGCCCGAACGGCGCCGGCAAGTCGACCACGATGAAAATGGTGACCGGCTTCCTGCCGCCGACATCCGGCACCGCCGAGCTGTGCGGCTTCGACGTCACCCGGGACCCGATCGAGGTCAAGCGCCGGGTCGGCTACCTGCCCGAAGGGGCGCCGCTCTACGAGGACATGACGCCGCTCGCCTTCCTCAACTTCGTCGGCGAGGTGCGCGGCATCCCGGCCGCCGAACGGGCCGGCGCGATCGAGCGCGCGGCCGGGCTGATCCATATCGGCGAGGTGATGCTGCAACCGATCGGCACGCTGTCGAAGGGCTACAAGCGGCGCGTCGGCCTCGCCCAGGCGATCGTCCACGACCCCGAGGTGCTGATCCTCGACGAGCCCACCGACGGGCTCGACCCCAACCAGAAGCACGAGGTGCGCGAGCTGATCGCCAAGATGGCCGAGGACAAGGCGATCGTCATCTCGACCCACCTGCTGGAGGAGGTCGAGGCGGTGTGCACCCGCGCCGCGATCATCTCGCGCGGCAAGATCGTCGTCGACGGCACGCCCGACGGCCTGCTCGCCCGGTCGCGCTACCGCAACGCGGTCAGCGTGCGCACCGGGCTCGCCCAGGCCGACGCCGTCGCCGGCGTGCTGCGGGCCGTGGAGGCCATCGAACGGGTCGAGGCGGGCGCGCGGGACAGCCAGAGCGCCGAGTTCGTGGCGGTGCCCGCCAATGGCGCGGTGATCCTGCCGCTGGTGGCGCAGGCGCTGCATGCCAACGGCCTGGCGGTGTACGAGATATCGGCGGAACGCGGGCGGCTGGACGAAGTGTTCCGCACGCTCACGGTCGGCGAATAGGGCGCGGGGGAAGGCGCGATGCGGGCAACGACTGCGATCTGCAAGCGTGAGCTGATCGCCTATTTCTCGACGCCGCTGGCCTATGTGTTCATCGTCATCTTCCTCGCTTTGACCGGCGCGGTGACGTTCTATTTCGGCGGCTTCTTCGACCGCGGCCAGGCCGATCTCCAGGCCTTCTTCTCCTTCCACCCCTGGCTCTATTTGTTCCTCATCCCGGCGGTCGGGATGCGGCTCTGGGCGGAGGAGCGAAAGACCGGGACGATCGAGCTGCTGATGACGCTGCCGGTCTCGACGACCCATGCGGTGCTCGGGAAGTTCCTGGCGTCGTGGATCTTCGCCGCCATCGCGCTGGCGCTCACCTTCCCGATCTGGATCACCGTCAACTATCTCGGCGCGCCCGATAACGGGGTCATCGTGGCGGGCTATATCGCGAGCCTGCTGATGGCCGGCGCGTTCCTCTCCATCGGCTGCTTCGTCTCGGCGCTCACCCGCAACCAGGTGATCGCCTTCGTGATCGCCGCCGCGGTCTGCTTCGTCTTCATGATGAGCGGGCTGGAGCTGGTGCTCGCCGCCTTCAAGGGCTGGGCGCCGACGTTCCTGGTCGACCTGATCGCCTCGCTCAGCTTCCTCACCCATTTCGAGGGCATCATCAAGGGCGTGCTCGACATCCGCGACGTCATATACCTGCTCTCCGCGATGGTGATCTTCCTGTTCGCCAACCGGCTGGTGATCGACCTCAAGAGGGGAGACTGACCGTGGGCGCTTGGGACCGGCGCAAGCTCGGCGTCGCGGGGCTGGTCCTCGCGGTGATCCTGTTCCTCGCCGTCAACATCTTCGCCGGCGGAGCGATCAGGAATGTGCAGGCCGATCTGACCGAGAACAGCCTGTACTCGGTCTCGGCCGGGACCGAGAAGGTGCTCGCCGATCTGAAGGAGCCGGTGACGCTGCGCTACTTCCTGTCGCGCAGCCTGATCGACCTCAGCCCCGGGCTCGGCACCTATTCGCAGCGCGTGCTCGAGCTCCTGCAGCGCTATGTCGATGCCGCCGGCGGCAAGATCCGGCTCGAGATCGTCGACCCCAAGCCGTTCTCCGACGAGGAGGACCGGGCGGTCGGGTTCGGGCTCCAGGGGGTGCCGCTCAACGACGCCGGGGAGCTCGGCTATTTCGGCCTCGCCGGCACCAACACCACCGACGACCAGGACGTGATCGGCTTCCTCCAGCCGCAGCGCGAGCCGTTTCTCGAATACGACCTGACCCGGCTGGTGCACAACCTCGCCCACCCGAAGAAGAAGGTCATCGGGCTGGTCTCCGGCATCCCGATCGACGCCGACCCGGCGAACGAGTACAAGCCGTGGCGCGTGGTCGAGCAGATCAAGCAGTTCTTCGAGGTGAAGAGCCTCGGGCTCGATCCCGAGATCACCGACGACATCGACGTGCTGATGATCGTCCACCCCTTCGGCCTGTCGGACAAGTCGCTGTATGCCATCGACCAGTACGTCATGGCGGGCGGCAAGACCATGGTGTTCGTCGACCCCTATGCCGAGGAGGGCTCGCGTTCGAACGCGGCGATGCGCCTGCCGCCCGACCAGGGCTCCAATCTGGAGAAGCTGTTCAAGGCCTGGGGCGTCGACTACGTCCAGGACAAGGTGCTCGCCGATCTCGGCCTCGCCCAGCGGGTGCAGGCCGCCGTCGACGCGCAGGGCCGCCCGGTGATCACCAACTACGTCTCCTGGCTGTCCTTCCCGGCGGACCGGTTCAAGGCCGACGACGTGATCACCGGCCAGCTGCGCACGATCAACGTCGCGACGGCCGGCTTCCTGGCCAAGGCGGAGGGCGCGGACATCGCCTTCGATCCGCTGATCGTCTCGACCGAGGCCTCGGCGCCGATGGAGGCGCAGAAATTCCGCTTCCAGCCCAACCCCGCCCAGATCCTCAAGGAGTTCAAGCCCGAGGGCGGGCCGCTCACCCTGGCCGCGCGGCTCAGCGGCAAGCTCAAGAGCGCCTTCCCGGACGGCCCCCCCGAGGACAAGGACAACAAGGACGAGGCGGAAGACGAGAAGGCGCCCGCCAAGTCTCATCTCGCGCAATCCGAGGACGTCGTCAACCTGATCGTGGTCGCCGACAGCGACATCCTGGCCGACACGTTCTGGCTCCAGATCCAGGACTTCTTCGGCCAGCGCCTGGTCGTGCCGTCGGCCAACAACGCCGATTTCGTGATCAACGCGCTCGACAACCTGTCCGGCTCGAGCGAGCTGATCGGGCTGCGCAGCCGCGGGTTCTCGGACCGTCCCTTCGACCGGGTGATGGAGATCCAGCGGGCGGCCGAGCTGCAATACCGCGACCGCGAACGCGCGTTGCTGGACGAGCTCAAGGAGGTCGAGGGCAAGCTCAAGGACCTGACCACCAAGGGGCAGGAAGGCGCGGCGGTGATCCTCACGGACAAGCAGAAGCAGGCGATCGCGGACTTCCGGCGCCAGATCATCAAGGTGCGGGGCGAGCTCAGGGACGTGCGCCGGGCGCTGCGCGAGGACATCGACACGCTCGACGGCTGGGTCAAGATCCTCAACATTGCCGCGATGCCGGCGCTGGTCGCGCTGTTCGCGATCGGCCTCCTGATCGCCCGCAACCGACGGACCCGACGGCGCTACGCCGGGTCGGTCGGCTGAGCGCGGGCCGGCGCATGGAGATCCTGCGATGAACCCTCGCTCGTTCCTGACGCTTGCCGGGCTGACCGTCCTGGCGGTGATCGCCGCGGTGCTGGTGGTGGTCGGCCAGCCCGCGCTCACCACGCTCACCAAGGGCGAGGAGAGCGCGTTCGAGGGTCTGGCCGAGCGGGTGAACGAAGCCGCCGAGCTGGCCGTCCGGTCCAACGAAGCGACTTTTTCGATCGTCAGGAGCGGCGACGGCTGGGGGATGAAGGACCGGGCGAAATATCCGGTTCATTTCGACAAGGTGAAGACCGCCCTGGTCGCGCTCTCGGAGCTCAAGCTGCTGGAGGCCAAGACCAGCGACCCGGCGCGCTACAAGCGGCTCGAGGTCGAGGAGCCCGACGCCGAGGAAGCCCAGTCGGTGCGCTTCGAGGTCAAGGACGCCGCCGGCGAGCCGATCGCGTCGGGCCTCGTCGGCCGGCTCAACCCCAACCTGTTCGGCGACGGCGGCGGCGGCACCTATCTCCGGCGCGGCGAGGAGGAACAATCCTGGCTCACCGCCGGCGAGGTGACGCTCGGCAAGACGCGCAACGACTGGCTGGTGCGCGACATCGTCGACATCGCCGCCGAGCAGGTCCGCCGCGCGGTGATCCGCCAGCCCGGCGGGGCCGAGATCGTGGTCAGCCAGGAAAAGCCCGACAGCGGCGAGTACAAGCTCGACGGCATCCCCGAGGGGCGCAAGCTCAAGGATTCGAGCGAGGCCAAGAACCTCGCCGGCGGGCTGTGGCGACTGACCTTCGAGGACGTGAAGCCCGCCGCCGAGGTGCCATTCCCGGAAAAGCCCCATGTCAGCGTCTACGAGACCTTCGACGGGCTCAAAATCCACATCGAGATGACCATGGTCGACGACGTGGTGTGGGGACGGTTCTCCGCCACCGCCGGGGACGCGAGCGGCGACAAGGCGGACGAGGTCGGGAAGAAGGCCGAAGAGATCACGGCGCGCGCCAAGGGCTGGGTCTACGAGCTCTCCGCCGGGGAGGGCGAGCGGCTGACCACCCGGATCGAGGACATCCTCGAAGAGCCGAAGAAGAGCTGAAGGGGGACGCCTCCCGCTTCTCCCCTGCACCGGGCCTCGGCCGGGCGGCGCATTGACACCCGCCGGGCGGCTCCCGATCATCCCGCCCGCGCGCGTTCCAACCGCCGGAAGGCATCCGACATGAGCGTCCTGCTGCTGCGCCCGGCGGATCTCCAGGGCCTGGTCGCGATGGCCGATGCGATCGAGGTCATCGAGCAGGGCTACCGCGAGGCGGCAGGCTTCCCGGTGATCAACGCGCCGAGGCGCCGGGTGCACTCGCCGGCCGGCGTCCGGGTCAGCAACTTCCCCGGCGGGGTGCACGGGCTCGGCGTGATCGGCGCCCAGACCAGGGCCGAGCTGGTCGCCCAGACCGAAACCAACCAGAGCTACGGCTTCCGCGGTCCGCCGGTGCATGTGCTGAGCGATTCCACGACCGGGGAGCTGCTTGCCATCCTGATCGGCGAGATCGACGAGAAGACGCTGGGTCCGACCAGCCTGATGGCGTTCCGCACCGCGGCGGCGAGCGGCGTCGGGTTCCGCCACCTGGTGCGCGAGGACGCCCGCGTCGCCGGGCTGTTCGGCTCGGCCGGGCAGGCGGCCAACCAGCTCCTCGCCCTGCTGACGGTGCGCGATATCGCGCGGGTGAAGGTCTACAGCCGCGATCCGCAGAACCGGCGGCGCTTCGCCGACCGATACGGCGCCAGATTCGGCGCCAGATTCGGCGTTGAGATCGAGCCCGTCGGATCGCCGCGCGATGCGGTCGAGGGCGTCGATGCGGTCGTCGTCGCGACCAACACCAACGTTCCCGTCTTCGACGGCGACTGGCTGGCGCCCGGCCAGCACGTGACCGGAATCATCGGCTCCAACATCCAGCTAGTCCATGGCGGGTTCCTCAAGCGCCGGCGCCGCGAGATCGACGACCGCACCGCCGAGCGCGCCGACGTGATCGTCGCCAACCTCCGCGAATCGGTGCTCTCCGAGCAGCAGGGCGATTTGTTCGAGCCCATCGAGCGCGGGCTGATCCGGGCCGAGGACATTCTCGACCTCGGCGACGTGGCCGCGGGCAACGCGCCCGGACGGACCGCGCGCGACCAGATCACCTATCACAAGAACAACAACGGCACCGGCGCGTCCGAACTCGCCCTCGCCGGGCTGGCGTATCGGCTCGCCAGGGCGGCCGGGCGCGGGGTCGAGATCGACCTCGAACCCGTCACCGCCTGACCTCCGGCGCCTGAACCGGCCGGCTCATGCCGGGTCTCGATTTCGACGCGTGGCAGGCCGCGGCGCTGCTGCTGGCGGGGGCGGTGGCGGGCGGGCTGCGCGGCTTCTCGGGTTTCGGAGCGGCGCTGGTGCTGGCGCCGGTGGGCAGCCTGATCGTCGGCGCCCATGTCGCGGTCCCGGCCATCATGCTCTCGATGTTCGTCACCACGGCTCAACTCTTCGCGCCGACCTGGCGCCATGTCCGATGGTCGGACCAGCTCGCTTTGTCGTTGTCGGGCTGCGTCGGGGTGCCGGCGGGCGTGGCGCTGCTGGTCTTTCTCGATCCCGAGCTGATGCGCCGCGGCATTTCCGTACTCACCGTCCTGCTTGCCCTGTTCCTGATGACCGGCTGGCGCTCCGGCCATCCGCCGACCCGTCTCGGCGCGGCGTCGGTGGGCGGGCTCGGCGGGGTGCTGTCGGGCTCCACCTCGCTCGGCGGGCCGCCGGTGGTCGCCTATCTGCTGGCCGGTCCGGGCAGCGCGGCGCAGACCCGGGCGAGCCTGATCTACTATTTCGCCTTCACCCAGCTGGTTTCCCTGATCGCGTTCTGGATCGGCGGGTTGATGAACTGGGAGGTGCTGGCCACCGCCGCGGTCATCGCGCCGTCTTTGGTCGCCGGGACCTGGGGCGGCATGAGGCTCTTCCACCTGGCCAGCGAACGGTCGTTCCGCCTCGCGGCGCTGACCATATTGCTGCTGGTCGGCGTTTCGACCCTGCTCGCGAAATGACGGTGCTCGGCCTCGATGCGTGGGAGCTTGCGCTGGCGGTGGCGGCCTTTGCCGCGTCCGGCATCGTCAGAGGCTTCGGTGGCGGCATCGGCGCCAATTTCCTGACCGCGCCGGTGCTCGCCGTGCTGATCGGGCCGCGCGAGGCGGTGCCGATCGTCATGCTCCTCAACATGGTCGGCAACCTCCAGCTGCTGCCGCAGACCCTGCCCTCGGTGAACTGGCGGGACGGCTGGCCGCTCTTCTTCTTCCCGATACTGACGGTGCCGCTCGGCGGCTGGCTGCTCTTCACCGTCGACGAGGATTCGATGCGCCGCGCGATCGCGGCGGTGGCGCTCGGGTTCTCGCTGCTGCTGCTTAGCGGCTGGCGCTATCGCGGAGGCCAGCGGATCGGTCTTTCCATGGCCACCGGGTCGGTGGCCGGGGTTCTGGTCGGCTCGGTCTCGCTCGGCGGTCCGCCGGCCTTTCTCTACCTGCTGGCGGGCTCGGGCGACGCCGCGACCAACCGGGCGCAGTTCGTGATGTTCGGGACCACCGCCGGGCTCGCCGCGCTGGTGATGTTCGCCGCGGCCGGCGCCTATCGGCTCGAGGCGATCCTGTTCGCCGCCTTCCTGACGATCCCGGCGGCGATCGGCATCTGGCTCGGCTCGAAACTGTTCCGCCGGGCGAGCGAGGACGTGTTCAGGCGGGTCTGCCTGTGGGGGCTGGTCGCGGTCTCGCTCTGCGTGCTGGTGGTGTAGCCGTCCGCTACCCGCCCTGCTCGGACATCGGCACGCCGGGCGGCAGATCGAACAGCCCGTCGGGCAGCGACTCGATATACGCCACCGCCTCGTCGGTCGAGACGATGTCGGCGTATTTGGCGTTCATGTCGCAGAGATTGATCGCGTGGCTCGCCTCCGAGCGGTCGAAGCACCCCTCCTCGACAAGGGTGGTGCGGAAGTTCTCGCTGAAGGCATCGAGCACCGAGGCGCGGACGCAGCCGCTCGTGGTCGTCCCCACCATGAGGATCGAATCGGCCTTGAAATTGGTCAGGAAGGACGACAGCGGGGTGCCGTGGAAAGCGCTCGGCTTGAGCTTCTCGATGACGATGTCCTGCGGCGCGGGCGCGATCTCCGGATTGATCTGGTTGCCGTCGAGATTGGCCCGCGGATCGTCGGCCGCGCGCCACTCGCCGGTGCGGCTGTTCTTCCACGCCCACGAACCGCGGTCCCAGCCGTCGCTCCGCATCGAGGCGGTGGTGTAGATGATCGGGATGCCCTTGGCGCGCCCGGCATCCAGCAGGCGCCTGATGTAGCGCATCGACTCCCAGGCCTCCTCGCCGCAGGAGTTCGGCCAGGTCTTGATCGAATCGAGGATCGGCTCCGGCCGGTCGCCGGTGAAATTGTAGTTGACGTCGATCACCACGATCGCCGGCCGGTCGCCGAACCCGGCCCGCTCGCCGTACCCCGCCGCGCCGAACACCTGCTTGTCGCGCTCGGTGAGAAACTGGTTCCAGACTGGTTCCTTCATCGCCTTGCCTCCCCGGACCGGGTTGCGCCATCATGCGGCCGGAAGCGTAGGCGCGCGAAATCGCCCGCGCAAGCAGGCCGCGCGGACACCGACCGGAGGACACCGCGATGAAGGTGGCTCGTCTCAACCACATCAACATCCGCACCATGAAGATGGAGGAGACCAAGGACTTCTATGTCGAGAAGCTCGGCCTCGAAGTCGGTTTCCGTCCGCCCTTCGACGAGCACGGCTACTGGCTGTATGCCGGCGACGTGGCGATCGTGCATCTGTCCTACAGCCGGGACGGCGAGCCGCCGCGCACCCACGCCGGATCGATGGGCGACGGGCTCGACCATATCGGCCTCGACGCCGAGGGCTTCGACGACATGCTCGGCCATCTCAGGCGCACCGGCACCGGGTACAACAAGCGCCTCGTCGGCGGCGGCACGATCGCCCAGATCTTCTTCCACGATCCCAACGGCGTGCTGGTCGAGCTCGCCTACGACGTCGCCGGGGAAGGCATCGATCCCGAGACCTTCGAGGAGGAGATGGAGGCGGTGCTCCAGTAGCGCCGCACCGCTATTTCGGCGGCGGGGGCATCCGTTCGAATTTCTTCGTCTTGTCCGAGTGCCGGGTGAAGGGGAGCGCCCGGGAGACGAAGACCTCGATCTGCGGCTCGACGAAGCTCGCGTCGTCGATCGAGCCCACCTTGACCGACCGGAGCCCCGGCCCGCGGGACGACCAGCCGAAGAGCTGGGAGCCGCATTCGGGGCAGAACTCCTTGGTCATCGTGTTGCCGCTGTCGGCGGCATGCCGGTAGCTCCTGGTGGTTCCCTGGAGGACCGTCAGGTCCTCCTTCCTGACGAACACGTTGGTCGCGAAGCTCGACCCGGTGACGCGGCGGCAATCGTCGCAATGGCATTGCGCGATCCGCACCGGCTCCCCGCTGACCGAATAGCGCACCGCTCCGCACAGGCATCCGCCGGCAAATTCCGTCATTTCCACTCCCCTCGACCGTGCCGCGGCAGGGTAGCATCCGGTCGCCGGCGCCGCGAGCCGAGCCGGCGGTCAGTGGAAATCGCGCGACGGGTAGCGCCGCCTGTCCTCGCCGGACGGCCGGGCGATCTCGTCGGCGCGGGCGAGCGGCGGTTTGAGCGGGTCGTCGCCGGCGGCGAGCGCGCGCAGGCGCGGGGTCAGGTCCTCCAGCCGCCGGGCGACGACGTGGATCACGATGCCCTCGCGCTGCAGCTCGCCGCTCACCCTGAGCAGGCGGGCCGCCATGACCTCGCGGCGGTAGCGCTCGAAGACCCTCGGCCAGACCACGAGATTGGCGATGCCGGTCTCGTCCTCCAGGGTGACGAAGATCACGCCCGACGCGGTGCCCGGGCGCTGGCGGACCAAAGCGAGGCCGGCGACCGTCACCCGCGCGCCGTCGTCGATCTCGACGAGGCGGCCGGCCGGGGTGACCCGTTCCGCCGCCAGCCTGTCACGCATCAGCGCCAGGGGATGGTCCTTGAGCGACATGCGGATCGTCGCGTAGTCCTGCGAGACCTCCTCGCCCCGGCTCATCGCGGGCAGCGCGACCGCTTGCTCGGTGCGGCCTTCCCCGGTCGCGGCGAATAGCGGGAGCGGCGCCGGGCCGAGCGCGCGCACCGCCCACAGCGCCTGGCGCCTGGTGCGGCCGGTCGAGCCGAAGGCGTCGGCGCCGGCGAGGGTCTCCAGCACCGGGATCGCGACCCCGCCACGGTCGCGCAGCTCCGCCGGATCGGCGAACGGGCGGCGGTTCGGCCGTTCGCGGGCCTCGACGATCGCCCGGGCGCTCGCCTCCGCCATCCCCTTGATCTGGCGGAAGCCGAGGCGCAGCGCATACCGGCGGGTGCCGCCTTCGGCCGCTTCCAGGGTGCAGTCCCAGTCCGAATGGTTGACGTCGGCCGGAAGCACGCAAACCCCGTGCTCCCGCGCGTCGCGGACCAGCTGGGCGGGGGCGTAGAAGCCCATCGGCTGGCTGTTGAGGATGGCGGCGGCGAACGCCTCGGGGTAGTGGCACTTGAGCCAGGCCGAGACATAGACCAGGAGGGCGAAGGAGGCCGCGTGCGATTCCGGGAAGCCGTAATCGCCGAAACCCTCGATCTGGCGGAAGCAGCGCTCGGCGAAGCCCCGTTCGTAGCCGTTCCGCACCATGCCCTCGATCAGCTTGTCGCGGAACTTTCCGATGGTCCCGACATGGCGGAAGGTCGCCATGGCGCGGCGCAGGCTGTCGGCCTCGGACGGGGTGAAGCCGGCGGCGACGATGGCGATCTTCATCGCCTGTTCCTGGAACAGCGGCACGCCGAGCGTCTTGCCGAGCACCCCGCGCAGCGCCTCGGAGGGGAAATCGACCGTCTCCTCGCCGTTGCGGCGGCGCAGATAGGGGTGGACCATGTCGCCCTGGATCGGGCCCGGGCGGACGATCGCCACCTCGATCACCAGGTCGTAGAACGAGCGCGGGCGGAGCCTCGGCAGCATCGACATCTGGGCCCGGCTCTCGACCTGGAAGACGCCGATCGAATCGGCCGCGCACAGCATGTCGTAGACCGCCGGGTCCTCGGCCGGGATGTCGGCCAGCCCGCAATCGATCCCGTAACCGGCGCGCAGCAGCTCGAGCCCCTTGCGGATGCAGGTCAGCATGCCGAGCCCGAGCACGTCGATCTTGAGCATGCCGAGCGCATCCAGGTCGTCCTTGTCCCATTCGATGACGGTGCGGTCCTCCATCGCCGCGTTGGTGACGGGCACGATCTCCGACAACTTCCCGCGGGTGATCACGAACCCGCCGACATGCTGGGACAAATGCCGCGGGAAACCGGTGAGCTCGCCGGCGAGCTGCAGGGTAAGCGCGAGCCGCTCGTCTTCCGGGTCGAGCCCGGCCTCGCGGATATGGACCTCCTTCACCGGCTCCGACCGCCAGCCCCAGACCGTGCCGGAAAGCGCGGCCACGGTGTCGAGCGAAAGCCCGAGCGCCTTGCCCACCTCGCGCAGCGCGCTGCGGGCGCGGTAATGGATCACGGTGGCGGCGAGCCCGGCCCGCTCGCGGCCGTATTTGCGGTAGATGTACTGGATCACCTCCTCGCGGCGCTCGTGCTCGAAGTCGATGTCGATATCGGGCGGCTCGTTGCGCTCGGCGCTGACGAAGCGCTCGAACAGGAGATCCATCCGGTTCGGGTCGACGGCGGTGACGCCGAGGCAGTAGCAGACCGCCGAGTTGGCCGCCGAGCCGCGGCCCTGGCAGAGGATGCCGCGGTCCCGGGCGAAGCGGACGATGTCGTGGACGGTGAGGAAATAGGCGGCGTAGTCGAGCGCGGCGATCAGCCCGAGCTCGTGGTCGAGCTGGCGGGCGACCGCGTCGGGGATGCCGCCGGGGTAGCGCCTCTTCGCGCCTTCCCGAGTGAGGCGTCCGAGCGCGCCGTCCGGGGTGTCGCCGGGGGCGGCCTCGTCGTCCGGGTATTCGTAGCGCAGCTCGTCGAGCGAGAAGGTGCAGGCATCGGCGATGGCGGCGCTGCGGCCGACCGCGTCCGGATGGTCGCGGAACAGCCGCGCCATCTCGGCGGCGGGCTTCAGGTGGCGCTCGGCGTTGGCGGCGAGGCGGTAGCCGGCCTCGTCGACGGTGCAGTGCTCGCGGATGCAGGTCAGCACGTCGGCGAGGCGCCGCCGCGCCGGCGTATGGGCGTGGACGTCGTTGGTCGCGACCAGCGGGGTTCCGGCGCGGGCGGCGATCCCGGCGAGCCGGTCGATCCGCGCCCGGTCGTCGCCGCGATAGAGATGGTTCGCGGCGAGGTAGACCGGGCTCGCGATGCGGCGGCGGAGCGCCGACAGATGCCGTTCGAAGCCGTGCCCGTCGCAATCCGCGGGCGGCAGCGCGATCAGGATCTGCCCCGCCGCGTGGTCGAGCAGGTCGGCGAGCCCGATCTCGCACTCCCCCTTGGGGGCGCGGCGCCGGCCGACGGTCAGCAGCCGCGCGAGCCGTCCGTAGGCGGGGCGGTCGCGCGGCAGGCAGAGCATGCCGGGCGCGTCGGCGAGGTCGAGCCTTGCGCCGACGACCAGCTTCATGCCGACCTCCCGCGCGGCCGCGTGGGCGCGCACCACGCCGGCGAGCGTGTTGCGGTCGGTCACCGCGACCGCGTGCAGGCCGAGCGCGGAAGCCGTCCGCACCAGCTCCCCGGGATGCGAGGCGCCGCAGAGGAAGGTGAAGTTGGTCGTCACCTGGAGCTCGGCATAGGCCGGGGTCATGCGAACAGCCCGTGGATGAACCAGGCGGGCGGCGCGTCGGAGCAGTAGAGGCCCTCGCGAAACAGCCAGTAGCGGCGCCCGTGCTCGTCCTCGACCCGGTAGTAGTCGCGCAGCTCCGCGGCGTCTTCGGAGCCTGGCCTCAGCCACCATTCCGGGGCGATGCGCTCCGGCCCCTCGGCGCGCACCACGCGGCGGCGCACCCTGCGCCAGCGGAACATCACCGGCGGGTCGTCGGGCACCGGGGCCACCGCTTCGATCGGCTCGGGCGGGGCCAGCAGGCGGATCGGGCGCGGCAAGGCGGGCCAGGCCGCCGGCGTTTCGACCGGCCCGTCGAGCGCCGGCGTCGCGACCGCCGCGCGTTCGGGCAAATGGCTCTCGCGCGGCGCGAAGCGGAGCACGCGCGCGCCGCCGAGCCGGTTGGCCAGGCGGTCGATCAGCGCGCCCGTATCGCCGCCCGCCTCGCTTTCGTGGAAGGCGGCCTGGCCGGGGGCGAGCGGTTCGGCGACGGCGGCCGCGAGCGTCATCGCCTCGATCCCCCAGGCGGTCTCGAAGGAGTCCAGCGGCGCGGCGAACAGCCGGGCGAGATGGCCGGCGTCGCGCGAAGCCCGGCCGGTGCCGACGACGAAGCGGCGGACATCGCCGATCGGCTCGAACAGCGAGAGCTCGAGCCTGCGGGCGCCGCTTCCCGCGCGCTCGAGATCGCCGACGAGGTCGTCGAGCAGGCGGTCGAGCGCCGCGACGATGTCTTCGGCCCGGCCGACCGGCTCGGCGAAATCGATGCGGGCGAAGCAGGGCGCTTCCGGCGCCCGCGGCGCGATCGGCTCGTTGACCGCCCCGAGCGCGGCATCGAGCCGGGCGGCGATCCCGTCCCCGAAGCGCTCGGCGACGGCGCCGCGCGGCAGGTCGAGCAGCGCGGCCACGCTGCGCAGCCCGAGCGCATCCAGGGAGGCGACGGTTTCGCGGGGGAGCCTGAGCGCCGCCGCCGGCAGGGGCGCGAGCGCCTGTCGCGCGCCGCCCGGTGGGACGATCGCGGTCGGCGCCGCCTCGCCGGTCGCGAAGCGGCAGACCGCCCAGGCCGCGCCCGGCGTGTCGGCGACCGCGGCGCGGGCCTCGTAGCCCGCCGCCGCGAGGCGCCCGACCAGGTCCTCGGCGAGCGCCGCCTCGCCGCCGAAAAGATGGGCGCAGCCGGCGATGTCGAGCCAGATCCCGGCGCCGCCGCCGTCCCCGGCGGCCGCCGGCAAAGGCGCGGTCCACGGGCTGTAGCGCCCGCACCAGCCGGCCAGGCGGGCGAGCGCGCGGCGCTCGGCCGCGGGGTCGGCGGGCCGCGTGCGGAGCGCGGGCAGGATGGCGCGCGCGTCGCCGAGCGTCTGGCCGGGGTGGAGCCCGGCGGAAGCGGCATTGCGGTCGAGCCCGGCCAGCAACAGCCGGCCGTCGCGCGCCTCGACGGTCGCGAGCGGCCCCGTCCGGCTACCCGGCCCGGCGGTCCGGCGCAGCCTGTCGGTCGCGAAGCGCGGCAGCCATAGCGAGACCACGCGTCTCATCGCGCCACTCCACGTGCCAATCGCCGGGCGGGCCGCCGCGGCAGCGAAACATCTCGAGCCGCCAGCCGGGCCCCGCCGCCCGCGGCGCCGCGGCGACGCGCCAGCGGGTGGTCGCGGCGTTCGGGGCGCAAGCGGCGCCGGCGGGGCGCAGCATCAGCGCGGTCACCCCGCTGGCCGCGGCGGCGTGCTGGAGCCGCCGGCTCTCGGTCAGCGAGACCGCGGCGAGCGCGCCGATGACCGCGGCGAGCGCGCCGCAGCGCAGCCCGTCCTCCATCGCCCACAGGGTTTCGGCGTCGCTGCCGGTGCGGGCGACCACCAGCCGTCCGGGGTCGAGCCCGAAGCTCCGCAGCCCCGGCGGATGCAGCGCGCCGGAATCGAGAATGCGCCCGCCCTCGCACCAGAGCACCGGGCCATCCCCCGAAAGCGCGGCGAGATGGGCGGAAAACGCGCTCGCCGTCCCGGCCATGGCGCTGTCCGCGGCGACGATCTCGTGCAGCGCGCCGGCCGGCAGCCCGCCCCAGGGAAGGTGCCGGTCGATCTCGTCCAGGCCGAGCCTCAGGACGGCCGCCTCGCCGCCGGACCAGCCCGGTCCGACCCCCTCGATCCGGCGAATCGCGGCACGCAGCCGTTCCAGAACGGCGGGATCGCGCAGCGCCGGCCTGGGCAAGGGGGCGCGCGGAGACGGATCGACAAGGCGAAATGCAGACCTCACGGGGCGATTCTTCGTGTTTGTCCCGCAAATGTTCTATATTTGTTCTCATTCCGGGTCAAGCCCCGGGATCCCGCTTTCGCCGGCGCGCGGCCGAATTCGGTGCGTCGATGTCGTCCCCGGATGGGCGAATATGCTATAGCTCGGGTTTCGGCCCAGGGCGCAACGAGGAGCCGGCTGCCCCGTGTCCAGATTGCAGTTCTACATGTTCAGGCAGATCGCGATCGTCCTCGTGGTCGTCGCCGCCGGCATCTTCGGCATCATCTGGCTCACCAAGTCGTTGTCGCTGATCGACCTGGTGATGAACCGCGGCCTGTCCTGGTCGATGTTCGCCTGGATCACCACCTTGCTGATGCCCGCCTCCTTCGCCGTCGTCGGGCCGGTCTCGCTGTTTATCGCGGTCGCCTTCGTCTACTACCGGCTGACCATGGACAGCGAGCTGGTGATCATGCAGAACGCCGGCATCGGCCGTCTCCAGCTCGCCCGCCCCGCGCTGCTGGTCGCGGCGGCGATGGTCGCCATCGGCTACCTGGTCTCGCTCTATCTCCTGCCGCTCGCCTATCGCGACTACCGCGACCTCAAATTCCAGGTCAGCAACAACTATTCCTCGGTCCTGATCGAGGAGGGGGTGTTCTCCCAGATGGTTCCGGGGGTAACCGTGTTCGTCCGCCAGCGCGATCCCGACGGCGCGCTGAAGGGCATCCTGGTGCACGACAACCGCCGGCCCGACAGACCGGTCACCGCGATGGCCGAGCGCGGCGTGCTGATTCCCGGCGACAACGGCCCGCGCATGGTGATGGTTCGCGGGCAGCGCCAGGAACGGCGCGCGGACCGGAACGTGGCGCGGCTCCAATTCGACCGTTACGAAATGCAGTTCACCACGCGGTCGAAGTCCGGCTTCGGACGCTGGCAGAGCCCGCACGAGCAGTTCCTGCACCACCTGTTCGATCCGCCCGAGGCGGCCGGCGGCATGTCGCGCTACCACCAGTTCCGGATGGAGGGGCACGACCGCCTGACCGCGCCGCTGATGAACCTGGCCCTGCCGCTGGTTGCCCTGGCGCTGCTGCTCGGGGCGGAGTTCAACCGGCGCGGGCACATGATCCGCATCCTGGTCGCGGTCGCCGTGATCGCCGGGCTGGAGGTGTCGATGATGGGGTTCAAGAGCCTCGGGCGGCGCATCCCGGAGCTCGCGCCGCTCATCTATCTGTGTCCGCTGGCGACGATCTCGGTCTGCTTCCTGTCCCTGTGGCGCGGCCCGTTCGGCCTGTGGCGGCGGCCGGTTCCGGCCGCCGCCGGGGCGTCCTAGCGACGCGCGCGGGCCGACATGCGCATTTCGCTCCGCCTGTCGCTCTACGTCCTGCGGTTGTTCTTCTTCTGGATGGCCGCCGTCCTGTTCGCGTTGGGGGCGGTGATCCTGATGTTCGATTCGGTCGAGCTCTTCCGCAAGGCGGCGCAGAACCAGGAGGCGACCTTCGGGGTCATCATGTCGATGAGCCTGATGAAGGTGCCGCATCTGCTCGAGCGCGCGCTTCCGGTCGCCACGCTCATCGCGACGATGCTGACGCTCTGGCGCCTCAACCGTCACCATGAGCTTGTCGTGGTGCGCTCGTGCGGCGTTTCGGTATGGCAGACCCTGCTGCCCGTCGCCGTCGGCGCCGCCGCCATCGGGGTGGTGGAGCTGGTCGCGGTCAACCCGATCTCCGCCGCGCTCTACGCCCAGTACCAGTCGCTGGAAGAGACGGTGCTCAAGCGAAGATCCGCATCCGCGGCGATCAGCGGCGGCAGCGTCTGGTTCCGCCAGCCGACCGGGGACGGCCACTATTTCATGCATGCCAACAAGATCGAGCCGGCCACCGGCCGGCTGACTTCCGTGATGGTGCTGATGATGGAGGAGGGGGACCGGTTCGTCCGCCGGATCGATGCCGACCGGGCCCGCCTCGGCTGGGGCTACTGGGCGCTCTACGACGTCACGGTCGAGACGCCGCCCGACCCGCCGCGCCACGCGCCGGCCTACCGGCTGGAGACCGACCTCACGCTGGAGAAGATCCAGGACAGCTTCGCCGACCCCGCGACGCTCTCCTTCTTCGAGCTCCCCGCTTTCGTGCGGGTGCTGGAGGCCGCCGGCGTTTCCGCCATCAATCACCGATTGCACTGGCACATCCTGCTCGCGCAGCCTCTGCTGATGGTCTCGATCGTGCTGGTCGCCGCGACGTTCTCGCTCCGCCCGGCGCGGCGCGGCGGGACGCGGCTGATCTTCGTCACCGGGCTGGCCTGCGGTTTCCTGCTGTTCATCGTCATCGACGTCATCACGGCGCTCGGCGCCTCGGCGCGCGTTCCGGTATGGCTGGCCGCATGGAGCCCGACGGCGATCGCGACGATGCTCGGATCGGCGATGCTGTTTCACCTCGAAGACGGCTGACCCGCGATGCGCCGCCGGGTCCGGGACGCGTTCGTGGTGGCGACGTTGCTCGCCGGCCTTCCCGTCGCCGCCTGGGCGCAGAATGCGGCCACGTCGCCGCGGGCGGCGGCGCCGGTCACCTTGAAGGCGGACACGGTGACGCACAGCCGCGACGGCAACGTGCTGACGGCGACCGGCAATGTGGAGATCGCCGAGGGCGGCCGCGTGCTGCGCGCGGAAAAGGTGGTGTATGACCGCGTCAGCGGACGCCTGAACGCCTCCGGCAATGTCATCGTCCTCGACCCGGACGGAAACGCCTTCTTCGCCGATTCGATGGCGGTCTCCGGCGACCTCAAGGACGGCGCGGCGGAGCGCATCCGCATCCGTCTCGGCGACCGTGCCCGTCTCGCGGGAGCGGCCGGGCGGCGCATCGGAGGCAGCAGGACCGAGCTCGACGACGCGGTCTTCACCGCCTGCCCGCCCTGCGAGGACGACCCCGGGGCGCCGCCTGCATGGCGGATCGCGGCCGGCGAGGTCGTCCGCGACACCGACGACGAGACCATCACCTACCGCGACGCGGTCTTCGAGCTGTGGGGCGTGCCGGTGTTCTACACGCCCTATTTCCGGCAGCCCGATATCGACGTGCGCCGCAAGACCGGATTGCTGGTCCCCGTGTTCGGCGTGGACGGCGAGCTCGGGGCGATCGCGCGGCTGCCCGTATTCTGGGCGATCGCGCCCGACAGGGACGCGACAATCTCGCCCATTCTGACCGAGAAGGAGGGCGTCGTCGGGTTGGTCGAGTACCGCCAGCGTTTCCCCGGCGGCGCCTTGCGGGCGGAAGGCAGCATCACGAGCGGCAGCACGGACACCGAGACGCGCGCCACCCGCGGCCATCTCGACGCCGATATCGCCTATGACATCGACGATGCCTGGCGCGCGGGCGGGGCGCTCAGCATCGCCTCGGACGACACCTATCTGGGCCGCTACGATTTCTCGGAGCAACGCACGCTGACCAGCAGGGCCTTCGTCGAGGGGTTCTGGGGACGGAACTATGCCGCGGCGAATTTCTACCGGTTCCAGGGATTGCGCCCCACCGACGAGCCGAGAAAGGTCCCGCTGGTGGTTCCGGAGGTCGACTTCAATTTCCTCGGCGCGCGGGACCGGTTCGGCGGTCGCACCGGCGTCGACGCCAATCTGCGCAGCCTGGTTCGCGAATTCGGCAGCGACAGCGTGAGGCTGTCCCTCAACACCGCCTGGCAGCTCCCCTATACCAGCCCCGGCGGCCAGCGCCTCAACCTGTTCGCGCGGCTGCAGACCGACGCGTACTGGGTCGAGCCGGAAGACCGGACGACGGGGGGAGACGGAGCGCTCTCCAAGGTCGCCGGGCGCGTCTTCCCGCAGGCCGGGCTCGACTGGCGCTACCCGTTCATCCGCGCCGGCGGGCGGTTCTCGCAGATCGTCGAGCCGATCGTCGGCACCGTGGTCGCGCCGCGCGGCGGCAACCCGGATCGCATCCCCAACGAGGACAGCCTCGATCTCGAGCTCGACGACACCAACGTGTTCGATCGTTCGCGGGTCACCGGGCTCGACCTGGTGGAGGACGGCGCCAGGCTCTATTACGGGCTGAGGGGGTCGCTGCTCGGCGGCGACGGCATGAGCGCGCACGCGTTTCTCGGGCAGAGCTATCGCCTTGACGGGTCCGACCTGTTTCCGGCCGGTGCCGGGCTCGACAACGATTTCTCCGATATCGTCGGCCGGTTCGATCTCAGGGTCGCCGGGTATGCCCGGCTACTCTACCGGTTCCGCTACGACCACACGGAGAGGATGGCGCGGCGAGACGAGGTCGGCGCCGTTCTGGGTCCGGAGCGTTTCCGGCTTTCGGCCGATTACCTGTTCGTCGACAAGCAGGGGGCGCCGGCCGCGTTCGGCGAACGCAGGGAGATAAACCTGCGGCTGGAGACCCGGATAACCGACTCGATCAGGCTCCGCGGCGAGACCCAGCGCGACCTCGCCGGCGGAGGGTCCCTGTGGCACCGGGCGAGTCTCGGCTATCGCGGCGACTGCTACACGATCGACCTCAACTTCAAGCGGTCGCTGACCCGCGACCGCGACATCCGCCCGACCGACACGTTCTTCATGCGCATCGGCCTGACGGCAGGCTGACGCGCGGGTCAGCCGGGCAGGAAGGCGGCGAGCTCCCGTTCCACCGCCTTCGCGTCCTTGGCCAGGCCTTCCGCGATGCCCCGGGCCATGGCGTCGGGGTACAGGTCTTCGACATCGCCCGCGATCGCCTCGACGACGGCAGCGGCCACGTCCTCCGGCCTCGCATCCCCGCCCGGCGTCATGTCGGTGTCCACCGCCCCCGGCAATACGCCGATGACGCGCGTTCCCTGTCCGGCGAGCTCCGCGCGCACCCCCTGGGTCATCGAATACGCGGCCGCCTTGGACGCGGCGTAGCTGCCGAGGGCGGGCAGGTTCACCCGAGCGATGGCCGAAAGGACGTTGACGATCGTCCCGCCCCCGTTCGCCTCGAGCACCGGCGCGAAGGCGCGGCACATGGCGAGCGTGCCGAGATAGTTGACCTCGATCTCGGCCCGGGCATTGGCGAGCGCCTCGGGCTCGCCGATCAGCGGGCGGTTGCGGTTGACCCCGGCATTGTTGATCAGCAGCGTCACGTCGACGCAGCATTCGACCGCCCGCGCCACCTGTTCGGGACGGGTCACGTCGAGCGCGAGCGGGACGATGCGCGGGTTGCCGGCGCGCTCGCCGAGCTTCGCCGGGTCGCGCGCCGCGGCATGGATCCTGGGCGCCCCGGCAGCCAGCAGGCAGTCCACGATGCAGCGTCCGATGCCGCGATTGGCGCCGGTGACGAGGACGGTCGCGTTGGATACGTCCATGCCGCCTACTCCGCGGGCTCGCTTTCCGCCCAGCGCTCCATCAGGCGGTTCGAGTCCACCTCGGTCGCATCGAGCATCTTGCGCGCCACGTCCTGCCCGCCGACCGGCAGGCCGGTCGGGTCGAGCAGCCCGATCTGCACCAGCACCGAGGCCTGATCCCAGTAAATGTGCTCGTGATAGAGCTTGTCGCCGCGGAAGTTGATGATCGCGACGACCGGCAGTTCGACGTATTTCCCGGTCGGCGCCACGCCCGGCAGGAGCCAGTCGATCTCGGTGTCGTGGGTGAAGCAGAACAACATCTCGTCGACCACGCGGTCGGCGCCGATGGTGCGCGACACCGGGACGAGCCTGGTGTCCTCCGGGTTGGCGTGGACGAAATGGTTGAGATAGAAGCGGTGGAGGTTCTTGTAGCCGACCCCGCCGGTCATCGTCGGGATGTGGTTGACATAGGGCTCGGGCACCATGGTCGCCATGGTCGCGTCGACGTCGCGGGTGATGAACTCGTACTCGCAATGCTTGTCCCACAGATGGTTGAGGTCGTAGACCGGGCCGATGGCGCGCCGCAGCGCGGCGATGGTCCGGCTGTGCGCCATCGACGAGGACGGCTTGTCGAAGACCTCGCGGTCGGCGTTGTAGAAGCCGTGGTCGGCGCCCGGATAGCTGTAGATCTCGACATCCGTCCGGTCGCGGAACGCATCGCGCAGGGCGGCCACGCCTTCCGGCGGCATCCACTGGTCGAGCTCGGGGCAGTGGAACACCATGGGGCAGGCGATGTCGCCCGCCTCGCCGAGCATGTCCGGCAGGCCGACGCCGTAGAACGAGATCGACACCGCGGGGTCGAGCCGGGCGGCCGCCAGATAGGCGAGCTTGCCGCCGAGGCAGAATCCCATGAAGCCCACCTCGCCGGTGCATTCCGGCAGCGCGCGCAGCGCCGCCATCGCCGCGCCGATATCCTCGATCGACCGGTCGATGTCGAAACGCTCGAAATGGCCGAACGCGGTGGCGAACGCCTCTTCCGAGTAGCCGAGCTCGATGCCGGGCTCGATGCGCCAGAACAGGTCGGGCGCGAGCACCACGTAGCCTTCCTCGGCGAAATGGTCGGCGGTCGCGCGCATCGTCGCGTTGATGCCGAAGATCTCCTGGCCGAGCACGAGTCCGGGCCCGGACCCCGCCTCCGGCACCGCGAGATAGCCGTTGAACCGCCCGCCGTCGCCGGCCGCGATTTCGATCATCCGCCCCGCCATCTGTTCCTCCCCGTGGCCGATTGAAGAATTGCGGACACTATAGCCGAGGCCGGCCCGGCATCAGCCGTCGTCGAGATAGAGCCCGTGGGCGCGGTGCCAGTCCTCGATCCCCCGGTCGGGATAGATCTCGAAACGCGAGACCTCCGGGCCTTCCGGGATCTCGACCCAGCCGGGCGCGTAGCGCGTCATCAGAACGGTCTTTTCCGGCGCTCCGGGAAGCGGCGTGTCGATGGCCGAGGCGAAGGGGTGGATCAGCTCGGCCCAGCCTGGGTCCCAGACCCAGAGCGCCGAGCCGCACTTGCTGCAAAAGCTTCGTCGCGCGGAGCTGAGCCCGTCATCCTCCAGATGGCCGCGCTCGTTGCCGGCGGCGCGGTAGATCGTGATGTGCTCCTCGCCCTCGATCTCGAGGGTGTCGGCGACGCCCATGATGTTGATGGCGTATCCGCCGCCGCCCGCGGTCTTGCGGCAGATCGAGCAGTAGCAGAAATTGTACGGGTAGGGGGTGCGCGAGGCGAGGCCGAACCTCACCGCGCCGCAATGGCAGGACCCTTCGAGCTTCACCGTGCGATCTCCCGGTTGCGTGCCCCGACAATAGGGACACGCCCGACCGGTTGCGGCAACGCGGCGGCGCGCTCATGATCCGCGGCGCCGATGTCCATCGAATCCCTCGCCGTCGTCATCGCCGCGCTGCTCGTCGGGACCCTCGGCAAGGCGATCACCGGGTTCGGGCTGCCTCTCTTCGCGGTGCCCGCGATGGCCGCCTTCATCGACGTGCAGACCGCGGTGGTGGTGATGGTGCTGCCATCGACGCTTTCCAACGTCTGGCTGATGTGGAGTCTCCGCCACAGCCGGGCGGCGATTCCCGGCCTGTGGGCGGCGGTCGGCTGCGGCGTGGCGGGGATCGGCATCGGCGCCTGGCTGCTGAGCGCGCTCGACCCGGCGATCATGGCGCTCGTCCTGTCGGGCTGGATCGCGGTCTATCTCCTCACCGAGCTTGCCCGGTACGAGATCCCGCCCTGGCTGACCGAAAGCCGGGGCATGCTGGGGGCGGTCGTCGGCCTCGCCGGCATCTGCCAGGGCGCGACCGGCATCGCCGGACCGATCCTGGTGACCTTCATGTACGCGATGCGGCTGCCGCGCGAGGTTCTGGTGTTCGGGCTGTCGGCGGTGTTCCTGTCCTACGGCCTCATCCAGGCGGGGTTCTACCTGTCGCTCGGGCTGGTGAGCGAAGAGCGGCTGTGGCAGAGCGCGGCGGCCACGATACCGGTGATCCTCTTCATGCCGGTGGGTCTGTGGATCGGCCGCCGGATCAAGGCGCGGGTCTTCCGCCATCTGGTCCGCGCGCTGCTGCTCGCCGCCGGGGTCAAGCTGTTCGCCGACGGAATCGGCGCGCTGGCCTGACCCTCAGGCCGCGCCCGTCGAGGGCTCGCGGGTGCGCCCGAACAGGGTGAACCAGACCATGATCAGCACCGCGAGACCGAGCGCCGGCAGCGCGGTAATGTTGACCCAGCTCCAGCCGAAATAGTGGAACAGCGCCCCCGAGGACAGCGAACCCGTAGCAATGAAGGTATAGGCGATGAAGTTGGACGCGCCTTGCGCCTTGTTGCGCTCGGCCGGCGTATAGGCGCCGGCGAGCAGAGTCGTGCCGGCGGTGAAGGCGAAGTTCCAACCGACGCCCAGAAGCAGCATCGACAGCCAGTAATCGATCACCGCCTCACCGCTCAAGGCGACCGCGATGCAGACGAACTGGAGCGCGAACCCGGTGAAGATGATCGCGATCTCGCCCACCTTCTTGATCAGCCAGCCGGTCACGAAAGCCGGCCCGAACATGCCCAGGCTGTGCCACATGATCACCCAGGCGGTCGCTTCGAACGCGTGGTGCGAATGCGACATCGCGAGCGGTGCGGCGGTCATCAACATCGCCATCACGGCGTGCGCGATCAGCACCGACGCCGTGGCCGCGACGAAGCTGGGCTGGACGACGATGGCGCCGAGCGGGCGCTGTTTTTGCGCCGCCTGAGCGGCGGTGAGCGGCGGGATGTTGAGGAACATCAGCACCAGCGCGCTGAGCAGCGTCGAGATGAGGAGAAAGAGGTAGGAGCCGAGGAACCTCGCATCCGCGAACATGTGCTCGCCGATCTTGGAAAATTCGGCGCCCACGACGGAGGCGACGACGCCGCCCGCGAGCACCAGCGAGATCGCGGTGCCGCGAAATGCCTTCGACGCCGTGTCGGCCGCGGCGAAGCGGTAGAGCTGGGCGAAGCCCGAGAAGAACCCGAAGATCAGGTTGCCGATGGTGAAGGTCCAGAAATCGGCCTCCACGATGCCGATCATGCAGACCGCGCCGCCCGCCGCTCCGATCAGCGAGCCCACGACGAACCCCAACCGGCGCCCGATCCGGCGCATCAGCATCGAGGCGGGGTAGGAGGCCGCGGCGGTGCCGACCACCACCAGCGCCGCCGGCAGCGTCGCCAGCCCCTTGTTCTCCGCGAAGCTCAAGGCGACCAGGGCCGCGGTCGCGACCAGCAGCGTGCGCCCGGCGCCGAACAGCGTCTGGCAGATCGCGAGCACCAGCACGTTGCGCCGTTCCTGGACGATGAACACCGACCAGATGGCCGACAGGACCCTGTTCATGCGGATTGGGTGCTCCCGCGCGGACGCATCGCGTCCCGGTAGGTATTATGACGCCCCATATTAGCCGCCCGCGCGCCGGCGAATCCAACCGGAGACCGAAACGAACCATGCCCGAGACCGCCGACAGGTTGATTACGAACATCGATTGGCTGATTACCGTCGACGAAACCCGCCGAATCGTCCGCGACGCGGCGATCGCCATCGCCGGCGGCAAGATCGCGGCCATCGGCAAGACGGCCGAGATCGAGGCCGCGTGGCGATCGGAAGCGGTCACCGACGCGAGCGGCATGGTGGGGACGCCGGGCTTCGTCGACAACCACCTCCACTCCTCGTTCCAGATGGCGCGCGGGCTCGCCGACGAGGCCAACGCCCAGTCCTTCCTGTTCGACCACATGTACCCCTATGAGGGCGCGATGGAGCGGCAAGACGTGCTGGTCAGCGCGTCGCTGACCGCGATGGAGATGCTGCGCCACGGGGTGACCTGTTTCGTCGATCCCGGCAACTACCACCCCGACGCGACCGTCGAGGCGGTGGGCAAGGCGGGGATGCGGATGGTGATCGCGCGGTCGTCCTTCGACCGCACCAAGTCGGTGATGGGGATCCTGCCCGAGACGATGATCGAGACCACCGGGGACTGCATCGACCGCACGGCAGAGCTGATGGAGCGCTTCGCCGGCGCGCATGACGGGCGGATCTCGGTGAGCGCGTCGTTCCGCGGGCTCAACAACGCCTCGGACGCGCTGATCACCGGGCTCAAGGCGCTCGCCGACCGGCACGGCGCCATGCTGCAGACCCACGCCTGCTTCTCCTACTCGACCCATGACGGCTGCCTAGCGGCCTTCGGCGCGCCGGAGATCGAGCGGCTGGAATCGCTCGGCGTGCTGGACGAGCGCATGTTGCTGGTCCATTCGGGTTGGCTCGAGCCGCACGAGGTCGAGATCGTCGCCCGGCGCCGTCCGACCCTGGTCGCCGCGCCGTCTTCCAGCATGCACAACGGCTACGGCAATTTCGTCATGGGCAAGCTGCCCGAGCTCGCCGCGCTCGGGGTCAACGTCGCCATCGGCTCCGACCACGCGTGCTCCGGCATCACCGACATGGCGCAGGAGATGCTGCTGCTGGCCGGCGGCTACAAGGAGGCCAGGATCAACCCGCGCGTGCTGCCGCCCGAACAGGTGGTCGAGATGGCGACGATCAACGGCGCGCGGGGCGCCGGGCTCGCCCACAGCATCGGCAGCGTCGAGGTCGGCAAGGAGGCCGATATCGTGCTCTTCGACACCCGCTACCCGGAATGGCAGCCGCTCTACAACCCGGTCTCCAACCTGGTCTACGCCGCGACCGGAAATTCGGTGAGCGAGGTCTTCGTCGGCGGCGCGCTGCTGGTGTCGGGCGGGCACTGCACGACAATCGACGAAGACGCGGTGCTGAGCGAGGTCGCCGCGACCGCCGGGCGCATCGCCGGGCGTCTCGACATGGATCGCATCGTCAAGCTCGCCTGGCCGGTGGAGTAGCGCGGTCCACGGGTTGCGCCTATGCTCGCGAGAACGTTACCCCAGCCGGACGGGCCGCAATGAGCACCATTCTGGAACAGACCGTCGACCGCGCCGACCCGGCGCCCGATTTCGTCGAGGCCGAGGTCAGGTACGTCGTCGACGACGGAACCCCGCCCTACCGCTACATCGACTGGCCGGAGATGGCGGACAAGGACCGCCCCCCGGCCTACGAGCCGCGGCGGGTGAAGATCGCGAACGGGCGCAGCTGCGGCGAGAGCTTCGCGCTGCCGACGCACGGTTTCACGCTGGTCGAGCGTCCGACCGCGATGCAGGACTTCTATGACGAGGAAGAGATCCTCCGCGTCTACTACCCGGAGACCGAGGCGCTGATCAAAGCCGAATCGGGCGCCAGGCGGGTCATCGTCTTCGACCACACGGTACGCACCGCCGACAAGTCGAGGCTCGCCGAGCGCTGGGTGCGCGAGACCGTGCATGCGGTCCACAACGACTACACCGAGCGTTCGGCACCGCAGCGGGTGCGCGACTTCCTGCCGGCGGACGAGGCGGAGGAGGCGCTCAAGCGCCGCTTCGGGATCGTCCAGACCTGGCGGTCGGTCGCGCCCCGGGTCGAGTCCGAGCCGCTCGCCATGTGCGACGGCAAGTCGATCCCCGGGGTCGGCTTCATCCCCTATCAGCGGCGCTACCGGGACCGTATCGCCGAGACCTACCACCTCTCCTGGAGCCCCGAGCACCGCTTCTACTACTTCCCGCTGATGACGCGGGACGAGGCGATGGTCTTCAAGGTGTTCGACACCGACGCGTCCGCCGGGGTCCGCTTCACCGCGCACACCGCGTTCGACGACCCGACGACGCCGCCCGACGCCGCCGGGCGCGAGAGCATCGAGATGCGGGCGCTCGCCTTCTACTGAGCTTGCCGCCGGCCCGATATCGACCTAGCTTCGACAGCGCGACGGACGGCCAACGAGGAGCGAGACGATGCCGCGCTTCAGGGACTTCGAACCCACGGGGGTGATCCCGGCGACCCTGCTCGCCTTCAACGAGGATTTCAGCATCGACGAGGAGTCGACGCGCCGGCACTTGCGCGACGTCTGCTCGGTCGACGGCATCTCCGCGGTCGCGGTCAACGCGCACGCCTCCGAAGTGCACGCCTGCACTTTCGACGAGCAGGTGCGCATCCTCGACCTCACCATGGAGGAGGTCGGCGACCGGCTGCCGGTGATCAACGGGGTCTATGCCGATGGCAGCATCGAGGCGGCGCGCATCGCCCGCATGGCCGAATCCGGCGGCGCCTCGGCGCTGCTGGTCCTGCCGCCCCATTCGATCGGGCTGTTCGGCGGGCAGAAGCGTCCCGAGAGCGCGGTCGCCCATTTCAGCATGATCGCGGACGCCACCGACCTGCCGATCGTCGTGTTCCAGTATCCCGGCGCCTATGCCTACCCGCTGGACACGCTGCTGCGCATGGCGGACGCGGTGCCGACGATCCGCGCGATCAAGGACTGGTCGCCGCCGATGGAGCACGAGCGCCATATCCGCGTCCTCCAGTCGCTGCCCCGGCCGGTGCATGTGCTGAGCACCAACAGCGCCTGGCTGATGTCGTCCCTCGCCATGGGCTGCCACGGGCTGCTGTCCGGCGCGGGCAGCGTGATCGCCGACCTCCAGGTCGCCCTGTTCCGGGCGGTCGGCACCGGCGACCTGGCGCGCGCGCAGGCGATCAACGACCGCATCTACCCGGCCGCCGCGTGCTTTTACACCGAGCCTTTCGGCGACATGCACAACCGCATGAAGCAAGCCCTCGTGCATCTCGGCCGACTGCCCCGCGCGGTGGTCCGCCCGCCGCTGGTCGAGCCGGAGCCGGACGAAATCGCCCGGATCGGCCAGGCGATGGCCGAGGCCGGGATCGAGCGGGCCGGCGCGGTCCTCGAAGCCGCCTGACCGCGCGGCGATGATCGTCATCGTCGGCGCGTCGGGCGCCGTCGGCACGCCTGCGATCCGCCACCTCGCCGGGATGGGCGCGAAGATCCGGGCGCTCACCTCGAACCCGCGCTCGGCCGGGAAACTCTCGGGCCTCGGCGTTTCCGAGACCGTCATCGGCGACTTTCGGTCCGACGACGACGTGGCGCGCGCGATGGCCGGGGCGCATTCGGTGCTCCTGGTCTCCCCCCGCTTCACCGAGGACGAGGCCGAAATCGGCATCCGCGTCGTCGAGGCGGCGCGGGCGGCGGGGGTCGAGCACCTGGTCTATTCCTCGGCCTTCCACCCGCAGATCTCGAGCATGGACCACCACGCCACCAAGCTTCGGATCGAACAGGCGGTGGTCGAATCGGGCCTCGCGTTCACCATCCTCCAGCCCTCGATGTTCATGCAGAACATCCGGGTCGAATGGCGCGAGGTGGTCGAGAACGGCGTCTATCCGCGCCCCTACTCGCCGCACCGCAGGATGAGCGTGATCGACACCGCGGATCTCGGCGAGGCGCTCTGCCGGGTGTTGACCGACGCGACGCTGCGCGGCGGCACCTACGAGCTGTGCAGCGGCGAGGCGCTCACCCATGCCGAGATGGCGGCGGTGTTCTCGGACGTGCTGGGCCGCGCGGTCAGGGCGGAGCAGCGCCCGCTCGCCGACTGGAGGGGCTGGGCGCAGGCGCGCGGCTGGGCGCCCTGGTCGATCGCGGCCTATTCGAAGATGTGCGAGCACTACGACGCGCACGGCTATCCCGGCGGCAACGCGCTCGCGCTACGCGCCATCCTCGGCCGCGAGCCGACCGGCTACCGCGCCTTCGCCGAACGCTTCGCCGCCGAGATGGGGTAGGGCGGGCGGGCGGTCAGGCGAGCGCCTCGGCGAGCAGCCGGCGGACATGCGCGTTGACCTCCCGGCTGCGGTGGCGCTGGACCTTGCCGGTGGGGTGCAGCGGCTCGTCGAAGAAGAATTCCGGCAGCTCGTCGTCGTCCTCGGTGAAGCCCGCCCGGCGGTTGAACTCCCACTCGTCGCGCAGGGTCTCGAGGCCGATCCGGCGGTAGAACGATTCGTCGAGTTCGGTGCCGTGCGCGTCGTTGAGCGCGTTGATCATGAAGTCGATGTTCTCGTTGGTCACCGTGCGGCCGAACACGCAGAGCCCGAGCGAATCGGCGGTCGCGCAGAGCGTCTGCACGTCGAAGCTCGCCTCGGTCAGCTCCTCGGTCGTCTTGCCGTCGCAGACGAAGGCCGGGATGTTGCCCGTCGTGTGGTCGGCCCCCTGGGCGGTGACCATCATCGAGATGCCGGTGACCTCGATCACCCGCGGGTCGTAGGCGCTGATGCCCTGGCTCTTGATCACCGGCACGCGGGCGACCTTGTAGCGCTCGCCCACCCGGCGGGTTCCCTGGGCGAAGATCTTTCCGCGCTCGGTGCCGTCGCGGATGTCCTCCAGCACGTCGGCCATGAAGGCGGGGTCGCCGAATTCGCCGAGCCCGGCCTCCATCAGCACGCCGATGGTGGCGCCGATCTCGATCGAATCCACGCCGAGGTCGTTGGCGATGTGGTTGAGCCGGGCGACGTCGTCGGGGTCCTCCAGCCCGCAATTGGTGCCCATCAGCCCGAGGGTCTCGTATTCCAGCGGCGAGACGATCTCCTCGCCCTCCGGACCGGCATAGATGTTGGAGCAGCGGATCATGCAGCCCGGCATGCAGGCATGGGTCGGCTCGCCGCCGCGCGCGAGGTTGCGCTCGCGGATGTGCTCGCCGCCGAGCTTGAAGGTCTCCTTGTCCTTGTCGACCTGCTGGCCGGAGGAGAAGTTGCGGGTCGGCAGCCCGCCGATCGTGTTGGTGAAGTCGCCCACCATGGCGGTGCCGAGATTGCGCAGATTGTTGATCGCCGCATCCGCGTCCAGCATCTTGTTGTAGTCGCGCACCGAGCCCATCAGCTTCTTGCGGTCGTGGAAGGTGGGCATCCGGTCGCGGTCGCAGATTATCGCCTTGACCTTCTTGCTGCCCATCACCGCGCCGACCCCGCCGCGCGCGGCGATGCGCACCGGGCGCCCCTCGGGATCGGTGAAGGAGATACCGGCGATCAGCCCCATATACTCGCCCACCGGGCCGCACAGCCCGAGGCTTACCTTGTCGCCGTATTTCTCCTGCAAGAGCCTCGCCGCCTCGATATTGCCCTTGCCCATATAGGGCGCGGCATCCTCGAAGGTGACCTCGCCGTCCTTGTGGATGTAGATCACCGTCCAGTCGGGCGAGGCGCCGTAGAGGTTGAATCCGGCGATCTCGATCTGGCCCAGCGCGAAGGCGAAGGTGCCGCCCGAATTGGCCTCCTTGACGCCGCCGGTGAGCGGGCTCTTGCAGCCGATCGAGAGCCGGTTGGCGTTGGAGAAATTGGAGCCCGCGAAGGGGCCGGCCGAGAAGATCAGCGGGTTTTCCGGCGACAGCGGGTCCACTTTGGCCGCGCCTCTCTCCAGCAGCGTCCTGGCGATCAGGTGGCGGCCGGCGCGGATGATCGCCTCGCCGTGCAGCTCCTCGGTGTCGATCGACCGGTCGTCGAGATTGATGTGCAGGTATTTTCTCATTCCGTCCGCATCCCGGGTTACTCGCGCGTTGCCGCCATATTGCGGGATTTTGCCCCGCCGGTGCCAGCGCTTTCGCCGCCCGTCAGGTTTCCCCCGCGCGTTCCCGCCACAGATCCTTGAGCGCGTCGCGCCGGATCTTGCCGCGCTCCGATCTGGGGAGGGCGTCGACCACGAAGACCGACTTGGGCAGCTTGGAGGCCGGCAGATGCGGCGCGCAGCCGGCGATGACGCGGTCCGCTTCGACCGTCTCGCCGGCGCGGGCGACGACGAAGGCCGCGACCTCCTCGCCGTAGATCGGGTCCGGCACGCCGACCGCGGCCGCCTCCTCGATGCCGGGCAGGCGCATCAGCACGGCATCGATCTCGAGCGGCGCGATGTTGACCCCGCCGCGGATGATCAGGTCCTTGACCCGCCCGGTGACGGTCACGAAACCGTCCGCGTCGGCCACCCCGATATCGCCGCTGCGGTGCCATTCGGCGAGCCGGGCCGGGCGCATGTCGCGGTAGGTGCCGGACGGCGAGATCGAGGCCGTCGCGGTCTGCGGGCCGCGGATCGCGATTTCGCCCTCGACGCCGGGCGGGCAGGGCGCGCCGTCGGCATCGAGGATGGCGAACCCGATATGCCGCGCCGGCTGTCCGACGGTGCCCAGCTTGCGCCGGTCATGGCGGTTGCCGCACAGCCAGCCGCCTTCCGAGGCGCCGTAGAACTGCAACAGGGTGATGCCGTAAAGCGCCTCGAAACGCCGCCAGCGGTCGGGCGAGAGCGGGGCCGAGCTCGACGTCATCAGGCGCAGCGAGGCGATCCTGGCGGGCTCGATCTCGACCGGCTGGTTGAGCAGCATGTTGATCACCGTCGGTACCCCGATCGCGACGCTGATGCGGCGGTCCTCGATCCACTCGAAGAAGCGCCGCCTGGAGAACCGCCGCGCCATGTGCAGGGTGAGCCCGGTCTGCAGGAACGGCATCAGCGCGAGGATCTGCGGCGAGAGCCAGCTGAAGGTGCGGTATTCGAGCAGCCGGTCGTCCCCGGTCATGCCGGTGAAGTCGAGGCTGGAGAGCCCGCAGAGCCAGAGCCCGAGATGGTCCCATTCGACGCATTTGGGCCGGTCGGTGGTGCCCGAGGTGGAGAAGATGCAGGCCGTGTCGGCGGCCGCGTTGCCGCCGGCGGGCGCCCGGCGCGGGTCGAGCGCGGCGGCCGACGCGAAGACTTCGCCCGGCCCGGCATCGCCCTCCGGCCAGGCGGAGAACCGCGCCGAATCGTAGCCCAGCCCGGACAGGATCCGCTCCCCGTCGAGCGCGCTCTGCCAGAGCACCAGCCGCGGGTCGATATAGCCGATTATGGCGCGGAGGTGGGGGATGCCCGTCTCGACGTGGAACGGACAGGCGACCGCGCCGACGCGCCAGACCGCGAGGAACACCAGCAGCTTCTCGATCCGCTCGTCCGACAGCACCACCACCCGGTCGCCGCGGCCGACGCCGCGGGCGGCGAGCCAGGCGGCGATCCGCTCCACCGCCGCGCGCAGGCCCGCGAAGTCGATCTCCTTGCCGCCGTCGAGGTCGACGATCGCGGTCTTTTCCGGATGCGCCGCTTCATGCCGCGCGAGAATTTCGGCGACGCTCCGGAACGGAATGGCGAGGTCGGTCGCGGGGTCGTGCATGGCGCGAAACTAGAGCCTGCGCGTCCCGGATGGAACCGTCGCGGCGTGGCGAAGGACCGGCCGCGGCGCGAATCGGGCACGGCTCGCATGCGGTCGCGGACGGTTGACTGAAGTTTGCAAGGCCCTATAATCCAGCCCCCCGGATGGGAATCCCATTTTCGGAACCCCGGCGTTCATGCCCAAGCAGGAGACCGCGTCGTGGCGCGCATAGCTGGTGTTAACCTGCCCAACAAGCCGATCGAGATCGCGCTTACCTATATCTACGGAATCGGGCGCACCGGCGGCCGCCAGATCTGCCGCAAGGCGGGTGTCGAGGGGACGATGCGCGCCAACGATCTGGCCGACGACGAGCTGGGCCGGATCCGCGAGATCATCGACCGGGAATACAAGATCGAGGGCGACCTGCGCCGCGACACCGCGATGAACATCAAGCGGCTGATGGATCTCGGCTGCTACCGCGGGCTGCGCCACCGCCGCAACCTGCCGGTGCGCGGCCAGCGCACCCATACCAACGCGCGGACACGCAAGGGCCGCGCCCGCCCGATCGCCGGCAAGAGATAGCCGCGGTCGGCGCCGATCTGGAGACACGATGGCTCGACAGTCCACGTCGCGCGTCCGCCGCCGGGAGCGCAAGAACATCACCGCCGGGGTGGCGCATGTAAACGCGTCCTTCAACAACACCAAGATCACCATCACCGACGCCCAGGGCAACACGATTTCGTGGTCGTCGTCGGGCTCCCAGGGTTTCAAGGGTTCGCGCAAGTCGACCCCCTACGCCGCGCAGATGGCCGCCGAAGACGCCGGGCGCAAGGCGATGGAGCACGGCATGAAGACGCTCGAGATCCAGGTCAAGGGGCCGGGCTCGGGGCGCGAATCGGCGCTGCGCGCGCTGCAGGCGGTCGGCTTCTCGATCACCTCGATCCGCGACGTGACGCCGATCCCGCATAACGGCTGCCGTCCGCGCAAGCGCCGCAGGGTCTGAGACCCGCGCAATCGCAGAGGCGCGGTTCGTCCGCGCTTCGCCCGGCGGCCCCTGCGCCGCCGCAATTTTGAACGCCGCCAAGGATCGAAAACATGTCGATTGTTCAGAAAAACTGGCAAGAGTTGATCAAGCCCAGCAAGCTCGAGATCCTCCCCGGCAGCGATCCGTCCCGGTTCGCCCGCATCGTCGCCGAGCCGCTGGAGCGGGGCTTTGGCGTCACCCTCGGCAACGCGCTCAGGCGGGTGCTGCTGTCCTCGCTGCAGGGCGCCGCCTGCACGGCGATCCAGATCGACGGGGTGCTGCACGAATTCTCCTCCATCCCCGGCGTGCGCGAGGACGTCACCGACATCGTGCTCAACGTGAAGAGCCTCGCGCTGCGCATGCACGGGGACGGGCCCAAGCGCATGTATCTCGAGGGCACCGGGCCGGGCGAGATCACCGCCGGCATGATCGTGGCCGGCCACGACATCGAGATCGTCGAACCCGACATCGCGATCTGCACCCTCGACGACGGCGCCAAGCTGTCGATGGAACTCACCGTCGATTCGGGCAAGGGCTATGTGCCCGCCGTCCAGAACCGCGCGGTCGACGCGCCGATCGGGCTGGTGCCGGTGGACGCCGTGTTCAGCCCGGTGCGCAAGGTCGCCTTCCAGGTGGAGAACACCCGGGTCGGCCAGATCACCGACTACGACAAGCTGTCGCTCGACATCGAGACCAACGGGGTGATCACCCCGGAGGATGCGGTGGCGCTCGCCGCGCGCATCCTGCAGGACCAGCTCCAGCTCTTCATCAATTTCGAGGAGCCCTCGATCCGGACCGAGGAGGCGCTGCCCACCGAGCCGTCGTTCAACAAGAACCTGCTCAGGAAGGTCGACGAGCTGGAACTCTCGGTGCGTTCCGCCAACTGCCTCAAGAACGACAACATCATCTATATCGGCGACCTGGTCCAGAAGAGCGAGCAGGAGATGCTGCGGACCCCCAATTTCGGGCGCAAGTCGCTGAACGAAATCAAGGAAGTGCTCGCCCAGATGGGCCTCGAGCTGGGCATGGAGATCCTCGACTGGCCGCCCGAGAACATCGAGGATCTCGCCCGGCGCCTGGACGAGCCCTACTAGCCGGCAGCAGCGGGGAGACGCGCCATGCGACACCGCCTCAAGGGGCGCAAGCTCAACCGGACGAGCACCCATCGCACCGCCATGTTCCGCAACATGGCCGCCGCGCTGGTGAAGCACGAGCAGATCACCACCACCCTGCCCAAGGCGAAGGAGCTCAGGCCGATCGTCGACCGGCTGATCACGCTGGGCAAGCGGGGTCCCGGGGACCTGCACGCCCGCCGCCAGGCGATCCGCCGGCTGGCCGGCGACGCCAGGCTCGCCGACAAGCTGTTCACCACCCTGGCCGAGCGCTACGCCGACCGCAAGGGCGGCTATACGAGGGTGCTGAAGGCCGGCTTCCGCTACGGCGATTCGGCGCCGATGGCGGTGATCGAGCTGGTCGACCGCGACCCCGACGCGAAGGGGCTCGATTCCGGCCCGGTGCCCGAACGCGCCCCGGTCGAGGAGGAAGCGGCGGTCGCCTGATCCGGCGGCGCCGCGCGGGAGGTCGTCGCCCAGTTCCGAATTTGCCGCCCGCCCGGGAATCGTCGCTCCGAGGTGCAACCACACGGCTCGGATCTGCGGCCGTTTCGTTCTTCGCCGCCGTCGGCACCGCTCGTCCATCGCGGGGATGCCGAGACATCGGGAGCGGCGAAATTTCAACCAGGATCTGGACCGGTGCGGGGCTGGGCACTAAATTGACGGTGCCGAGTATCATGAACGGGGCGAGGATCTTACGTTCATGACGTCCGATGCGACGAGAAATTTCGTCTGGCAGGGTCTGCTGGACATGGCCCGCTACCAACGGTACTACGGCGAGCTCGAAAGAAGATACCGGCGAAGGCACCAGTCCGTTCGTTTCGCCCTCGGGGTATCCGGGGTCGTCACCGCACTCCCCTTGGTGGTTTCGATACCGGAAATCGTCTCTTCGATCGGCGGCGCGTTGGTCGTCGCGTTGGTAATCTGGGACCTGGTCCACGATTACGGGAAGAGGCTCTCGGGCCTGCGGGTCGCCGTGGAGGGCCTGACCAATCTGGTGCATCGGTACCGTCTGCTCTGGGACGAGGTCAACGGCGGGTCCGTGAGCGCGAGTATTGCCCGTCGACGAGTAGCGGAGATGAACGATGCTGCGCTCGACCTCGTTCGAGGCATGGAAGGGGTCAGGGACGACAAGCTGAACGATCGATGCGAAGAGGAAGTGTACCGGCTGGAAGCCGAGAGATATGCCGCCGGATAGACCAGGCCCGTCCCCCAGACCCCCTGCGCCCATCCGCGAGGACGGGCTCCCGCCCCGGTCGCCAAGGACTCCGCCCCCGCCACCTCCGCCGCCACCTCCGCCACCACCGAAGGAGTGACGGCTAGCCCTGCTGTCGCGGTGCTTCTTTGGCATGCGCGTACCCGGGGCTTCCGCAGGAGCGGCGCATGGCGCTGCCCCTTTTCATTTTCAGGGCGGCGCGGCATGGTGCCCCTCCTGAGGGGAGCGCCATGACGATGACGCGGATCGGCCGCGTATTCCTGCTCGCCGCCGTGCTCGCGCCGGCGCTCGGCGGCGCCGCGCCCGCCGGGGAGGACAAGCGCCTCCCCTCCGGGCGGGCGGAGATGCAGCTCTCCTTCGCGCCCCTGGTCAAGCGCGCGGCGCCCGCCGTGGTCAACATCTACGCCAAACGCGTGGTCAAGAGCGCGCCGGTCTCGCCGTTCTTCAACGACCCCTTCTTCCGGCGCTTCTTCGGCGAGGATTTCTCCTTCGGCCGGCCCCGCGAGCGGGTGCAGAACTCGCTCGGCTCCGGCGTCGTGGTGCGCGGCGACGGGCTGGTGGTCACCAATCACCACGTCATCAAGGACGCGAGCGAGATCACCGTCGTGTTCGCCGACCGCCGCGAGTTCGACGCCAGGCTCGTCGGCTCCGACGAACGCACCGACCTCGCGGTGCTGCGCATCGATCCCGCCGGGCAGGCCCTTCCGTTTCTGCGGATCCGCGATTCCGACGACCTCGAGGTGGGCGATCTGGTGCTCGCCATCGGCAACCCCTTCGGGGTGGGGCAGACGGTGACCAGCGGGATCGTCTCGGCGCTCGCCCGCAACGCCGCCGGGATCTCCGATTTCGGCTTCTTCATCCAGACCGACGCCGCCATCAACCCCGGCAACTCGGGCGGCGCGCTGGTCTCGCTCGACGGCCGCCTGGTCGGCATCAACACGGCGATCTACTCCCGGGGCGGCGGCTCGGTCGGCATCGGTTTCGCGATCCCCTCCAACATGGTGGAGATGGTGGTCGATTCGGTGGACCGCACGGGCCGGGTGGTCCGTCCGTGGCTCGGCGCGCGGACCCAGGACGTGACGGCGGCGATCGCCGCCTCGCTGGGCCGGGCGCGGCCGGAGGGGGCGATCGTCCGCCGGGTCTACCCCGGCGGGCCGACCGACCGGGCGGGGCTCCGCGTCGGCGACGTGATCCTCGCCGTCGACGGGCGGCGGATCGACGACCGGGCGGGGCTCGCCTTCCGGATCGCCACGCTTCGCCTGGGAACGACGGCGGAGCTCACCGTGCTGCGCGCGGGCGAGCGGCGCAGGCTCCGCTTCGATGTCGCCCAGGCGCCCGAGATCCCGCCGCGCAACGTGACCGGGATCGAGGGCCGCCACCCGTTCTCCGGCGCCGCGATGGCGGATCTGTCGCCGGCGCTGGCCGAGGAGCTGCGGATCGAGGGCCCCGAGCGCGGCGTGGTGGTGATGGAAGCCCCGCGCGGCACCACCGCCGGCCGGCTCGGTTTCCGGCGCGGCGACGTGGTGCTCAAGGTGAACGGCCGCGAGCCGCGCTCGGTCGCCGGGCTCGAGCGGCTGCTGCACGATTCCGGCGACCGCTGGCGGATCTCTCTGCTGCGCGACGGCAAGACGCTGTCCTTCGTGTTCGGGGCCTGACCGGTGAACGCCCCGAGCGACCGCGAGCCCGGGCTGTTCGAGGCCGACGCGCCCCGTCCGCTGGCCGACCGGCTGCGCCCGGCCCGGCTGCCGGACGTGCTGGGCCAGGACCATTTGCTCGGACCGGACGGGCCGATCGGCCGCATGGTGGCCGAGGGAAGGCTGACCTCGATGGTGCTGTGGGGTCCGCCCGGCAGCGGCAAGACCACCATCGCGCGGCTGCTGGCGTCCGCGACGGCGCATCACTTCGAGCCCCTGTCGGCCGTCTTCTCGGGGGTCGCGGACCTCAAGCGGGTGTTCGAGGGGGCGCGCGGGCGCCGCCTCGGCGGGCAGGGGACCATTCTCTTCGTCGACGAGATCCACCGCTTCAACCGCGCCCAGCAGGACGGCTTTCTGCCCGTCGTCGAGGACGGCACGGTGATCCTGGTCGGCGCGACGACGGAGAACCCGTCCTTCGAGCTCAACGGCGCGCTCTTGTCGCGCTGCCAGGTCTTCGTGCTCCGCCGGCTCGACGAGGACGCGGCGGAGACGCTGCTCTGCCGGGCCGAGTCGGAGTGCGGCCGCCGCCTGCCCCTCGACGATGCCGCGCGGGGGGCGCTGCTCGCGATGGCGGACGGCGACGGGCGCTATGTGCTCAACCTCGCCGAGGAGCTGCTGGCGATGCCCGACGGCGAGACCCTCGACGTCGCCGGGCTCACCCGCGCCGTGCAGCGCCGCGCGCCGCTCTACGACAAGTCGCAGGACGGCCACTACAACCTGATAAGCGCGCTGCACAAGTCGATCCGCGGCTCCGACCCGGACGCCGCGCTCTACTGGCTCGCCCGCATGTTCCAGGGCGGCGAAGACCCGCGCTACGTGGCCCGGCGCCTGACCCGGCTCGCCGCCGAGGATGTCGGCATGGCCGACCCGCAGGCGCTGGAGCAGGCGATCGCCGCCTGGCAGGCCTATGAGCGGCTGGGCTCCCCGGAGGGCGAGCTGGCGATCGCGCAGCTGGCGGTCTATCTCGCCAACGCGCCGAAGTCGAACGCGCTCTATCGGGGTTTCGGCGCGGCCTGGGCGGCGGCCGAGCGGACCGGCTCGCTGATGCCGCCGA